>Ga0272443_10000702_pt1 | contig 57422 bp, 49 predicted proteins | sample SSMAcet12_FD_193581 | JGI IMG/M metagenome (GOLD analysis project Ga0272443, IMG submission 193581) | Marine sediment archaeal communities from Little Sippewissett salt marsh, Falmouth, MA, United States - SSM-Acet-12 | ecosystem: Environmental > Aquatic > Marine > Wetlands > Sediment ... | reverse complement strand
TCCCGCTCAGAAAGCGGTTTACCGTAAATCGCCTTTATCTCCTGGTCTGGTTTCCATTGATAGGCGACATTGTCACCGACCATGTACCCTTCCACCAGGACCAAGTGGTTGTAATCCTCATTCACCGCCGAAAGGGAACCACCGAAAGGACTTTCAAAGAGCAGTTCTACTTCACCTGTATCCATCCGGCAGAGGTAAGTCCGTTCCATCCCCTCCTCACGCGATTCCGCCAGGATTACACAGAAGTTTTTTTCTGCATCCGTATCTAAAAGATGACAGCGAGTATTCTCAAAAAAGTTTTTAAAAGCTGGTTCGGGAAATCCACCCCCGATCGGGATTTCCATTGGCAGGTAGTTCTCATCGCCATCCCTGTCGATCATCACAAGAATCTTATCTAGATCTTTGAATACGCTGAAGGATCCCCCATCGATCAGGTGAGGATTCTGCAAAACAATGTTGGGCGGCAGCAGCGGTTCCGGAACGCTTCCTCCATGGTCCATCACATATAAACTATTATGACCGCTGATGTTGGATAGGAAAAAGATCCGGTCACCTGCCAGCTCCGGTCTCATAAACAACCGGGCAGATAATAAAGCTTCAATTCGATATTTCATATTTTCTCCTACTCTAGGTTTCCTCGAGGTCCACAAGGCTCAACCAATAACCAAGCGCAAGCATGAGCAGCGACCCCAAGATTCCAAATCCGAGGTGGATCGTTCCCACATCAAGGAAATGGATAGAAAGTGCAGTTGCAAGGAGATGCCCGCCAAAAAAGCCAATCCAGCTCAATACCAGATATAAGACGAATCGGAATAAACTTCCTCCGCGCCAGATATGCAAAATACTGCCTAACATCGTGGCAAGGAAAAACGAAAAGATAATGGCTGGAAAAGTCATCAAGCCTCTCCTAAATGTGGTACTTAAACTAAAAATTAAAGACTCGCCTGGATCACACCACCGCCCAGACATTCCTCCCCTAAATAGAGGACGGCTGCCTGACCAGGTGTGATCCCGCTCAGTTGTTTCTTGAATTCTAACCGAAAACTATCTCTTGTTGCCATAGATAATTCACCGGGTACAGGTTTAGCTCGATAACGGATCATCACATCATAGATTTGTCCAACTCGCGGCGGCTCACCAGAGATCCAATTGGCTTGGGCGGCATCCAGAACCGTCTTCCCGATCTGGTCGGCAAAACCCACGATAAGACGGTTGTTTGGGATATCTTTATCTGCAATGAAATATGGCTCCGACGCTGCAATGCGGATTCCCTTGCGCTGTCCAATCGTATAGAATGCCAATCCATCATGCTCACCCAGGACCTCCCCTTTCACGTCAACGATCTCTCCCGGCTGGAATGATTCTGGTGACACTCGTCGAAGAAAAGTTCGATAGTCCCCTTTTCCGAGGAAGCACAAGTCTTGGCTTTCAGGCTGGTTCGCTGCCGGAAGGTCCAACGCGTCAGCTTTTCGGCGCACATCTTCCTTGATCATCTCCCCCAGCGGGAAACAGCTCCTACTGAGCTGAGCCTGTGAGAGCATGGAAAGGACATAGGATTGGTCTTTCGTTTGGTCAGAAGCTTTCAACAAACGCACCTTCCCGGAGGGTAATTGTTCAACCCTGGCATAATGGCCAGTAGCGAACAGATCTGCGCCATGAGTAAAGGCATATGTCTGCAAAATCCCCCATTTAACAAGTGGATTGCAAAAAAGACAGGGGTTGGGAGTCTGCCCTGCCAGGTATCGGGTGATGAAAGGCTGGACAATATCTTGATAGAACGCATCCCGGACATCCAATGAGATAAACGGAATGCCTAGAAATTCCGCTGTTGATTGTGCAAGTCCCATTGGATTTTCTTTGTCGTCACCGGATTGTGAAGCAGGATCCCGCCAGATACGCATATAGATGCCTGTGACACGGTATCCAGTTTCAAGCAATTTGACCGCGGCAACAGCGCTGTCAATCCCACCGCTGATGGCGATAAAAACATGTTCCTTCTCAGCCATGCTTCCTATTTTACCTTATGCGGCTTCGCATACCTGCTATAATTGGGATGCTCTACACCTAATCGGTAACAATAGGACAAGAATGATCCCCTACACAGACACCCACTGCCATTTGTATTTTGACCTTTTCGATGAGGATCGCGAACAGGTCCTCGAGCGTGCCTGGGAAGCTGGGCTGGTCTGGATCCTCAATCCCGGCGTCGACCTGCCATCAAACCAGGCGTCCATCGACCTCGCCAAGGCATACCCAGGGAAGGTCAGCGCAGCAATTGGGATCCATCCAAATTTTGGGGAACCCTGGACAGATGAAATCATATGTGGACTCCGTGAACAGGTCATGCAGCCTGGCGTGGTGGCAGTCGGTGAGATTGGTTTGGATTACTACCGCCAGCATACACCGCACGAACAGCAGCGTGTTATGTTCTTAGCACAATTGGGACTGGCAGCGGAATTCAGCCTGCCCGTAGTCATCCACAATAGGGACGCCACCGAGGATTTGATGAAGATCTTATCTTACTGGCACCACGAGCTAGTTAACTCAGGCAATCCCCTGGCGGAGAGGCCGGGGGTGCTGCATGGTTTCAGTGCCGACCTTAAGACTGCGCAGCATGCAATCGACATGAATTTTTACCTCGGCATCGGCGGTCCGGTCACATTCAGGAATGCCCCCGCCAGAAAGGCGTTAACAAGCAGTTTACCCCTTGACCGCATCCTTTTAGAGACCGACGCGCCCTTCCTGGCACCGCACCCTCACCGCGGCCGGCGAAACGAACCCGCCTATATCCCATTGATTGCCGAAGAGATCGCCCGGCTCCACAATCTCACGCCAAAAAAGGTGGCAGAAGCCACTTTTGAAAATGCACAAGGATTATTCAAGCTGAATAAGATACGATAAGGGAAAGACATGTCAATAGAAATTCGTCACCTCACCATTGAAGAAAGCACTCAAATATTTCATTTCCTGGATAATTATTCCTTCTATCCCACACCGCCACTGCCGGAATTCGAGAAGTTTGCAGATAAGATCCGCATGCAGAAAGCCATCGAGTATTACGCATTATTTACAGATGATGGTCCGCAAACGATCGCCAGTCTGAGAGACATGACCCAAAACGTGCGTGGAAAACGCTTTCGAATGGTAGGGATTGGTGATGTGTCTTCTCACCCTGCCGTGCGACGAAAAGGGTATGTCCGGTCCATCATGCAGCATCTATTTAACGTCAGCAGGGAAGAGGGATTCGCTGTTTCCTGTCTGTATCCCTTTATTGAGACCTTCTACGAGGGGTTCGGGTATATCACCTTTCCTCAGGTCATGAAGATCTTATTTGATCCGGGTGCGCTAGCGCCTGTGTTAAAAATGGACCACGATGGCTGCGTGGAAATGGTCAAATTTGAAGAAGCTTACACAGAGTACGAGACCTATTTGGGTGAATTACAACAAATCATTCATGGATTTTCTCGGTTCAGCGAGCCCAATCCTGCGATGGCAAAAGAACACAATACATGGCTGGCATTTTCCAAAGTTAAGGGTAAACTGGTCGGTTTGATGCAGTACAAGCTGAGAGGTAAACCAATGCAGCAGCAACTTTACGCCTATGATTTTCTTTTTAGCAACGCTCAGGGAAAATTCCTGCTCCTGGATTGGATTGCCAGGCACATCAATCAGGTGAGTGAAGCCGAACTCGTTCTCCCTCCCAATGTCAGGGGAGATCTTTTCTTTACCGACCTCAGGCCTGAACATCAGAGATTATTCTACCCGCCAATGGGACGTGTGATTGATCTTGAGCGTCTTGCTGGGCTGCCAGTTGATGATGGTGAAATCACCGTCCAGATTTCTGACCCTGGCTGCGAGTGGAACACTGGGACCTGGAGGTTGGCTGGAGAAAAGGGCAGCCTTGTCATTGAAAAGGGGAAAAATCCAAACTGCCATCTGTCCATCCAGGGATTGACCGCCCTGGTCTACGGGGTTTATCGCCCGGATGAATTCGCCCTGCGCGGTTGGGGAGATCCAGACCAGCAAGCTCAACACATCCTGCAGCACATGTTCCCGCCCGCAGTGCCCTTCCTGCATGTAATGTTTTGACATCATCAGGGAAAGACCTGATTAATACAACCGTCTAATTCTGTGCAGTAGTAACAAGTTAAGACGGCACTACATCCACGACTAAATATATCCCTTTAAATTATGCTCCACGGCATACGCTGCAGCTTCTGCCCGGTTGCTGACGCCCAGCTTGGACAGGATACTGCTGACGTAGTTGCGTACCGTGCCCTCTCCCAAAAACAGCGCTTTGGCGATTTCACGGTTGGTTTTACCTTCTGAAACCAGGACAAGGACGTTTTTCTCCTGCTGGCTGAGGTTCGCAAATGCGGCTGCTTCTTCTACTTTGACTGCCCGGCGTACTTCCTGGAACACTCTTTGTGTGACTGCAGGGTCTAGCAGGGCTTCCCCTCGGCAGGCGGCTTCAATCGCTGTGATCAACCCTTCAGCGCCGATTTGTTTGAGGACGTAGCCGCTCGCACCTGCCCTGATGGCAGAAAACAGCATATCATCCTCAGCATAAGACGTCAGGATGACCACACGCACATCCGGCCAGCGGGTTGTGATCTCCTCGCAGGCATCAATCCCGGAGGGTCCCGGCAAACGGATATCCATCAGCACAACATCTGGATGGTGTTTCTCGACCATCGCAACCGCTTCCTTTGCCGTGCCGGCCTCAGCGACAACATCAAATTTATCGTTATGCTCCAGCAGGGATTTAAGGCCTAACCGCACGACCTCATGATCATCAACCAGCAGGATATCCTTTTTTTTCATACCTGAATTCCTTCCCTCAGGGAGTTTTTTCACGCCTATAATCGACAAACCGGTACCCAACACCGCGTTCTGTGAGGATATACACCGGGTTGGATGGATCCTTCTCGAGTTTTTTCCGAAGGTAGTTAATGTACAAACGTACATAATGGGGTTCATCACGGTATTCGTAGCCCCATACTTTGGTCAAGATCTGGTCATGGGTCAGCACCCAGCCGGCATTTTTGACAAGGTGATAGAGCAAGCGGTATTCCGTTGGGCGCAGCTTGACCAGTTTTCCTTCCACCCAGACTTCCCGTTTGCTGAAATCGATCTTCAAGCGGTCATCCACCTGGATGGCACCTTCCTCACTCTCTTCAAAGCTTGCCCCTCGGCGCAGGACTGCTTTCACCCGGCTGACGAGTTCACGCGGGCTGAAAGGCTTGGTGATGTAATCATCCGCGCCTAACTCCAAACCCTTGACCTTATCATCTTCCTCGCCTTTTGCAGTGAGCATGATGATCGGTACCTGGCTGATCTCCCGCATCATCTGCAGCACATCGAAGCCATCGATATCAGGCATCATCACGTCCAGCAGGATCAGGTCAGGCAAAGAGTCGCGCAACCTTTCCAATGCTTCACTGCCGTTGTAAGCCTCGATCACCTCAAAGCCGTCCTGTTCAAGGTTCAGGCGGATGAATCCCACCATCCGGCGTTCGTCATCAACAACCAGAATACGATATTTTCGTGATGTTGTATCAAACATTCATACTCCTGCTTCTATCATCCAGACGATCCCTACTCAATTCTCTCAACCAGGACCACACTAATATTGTCCGGGCCGCCGTTTTCATTAGCAGCAAACACAAGGGCTTCAGCAGATTGGTCGATGTCCCCGGAACACTTGAGGATCTTCTCTAGCTCCTTCTCATTGACAACGTTCCATAAACCATCCGAGCAAAGCAATATCTTCTCGCCTTTTTCCACGGAAAATTTTTCAAGATCAGGTTCAAGGGAATCAACCTGGCCCAAAGCTCGATAAAGGACATTCCGTTGGGGATGTTCGCGCGCCTGATTTTCTGTAATCTCTCCAAGATCCACCAGGCGTTTAACTAGGGAGTGGTCTTTGGTCTTCAATGATAACTTCCCCTCGCGATCGATTAGATACAATCTACTGTCACCGATATGCGCGCTGAAGAATGTCCCATCAAATCCCATGGCCATCGTTAAAGTCGTGCCGCCCCCCGGTACCCGGCGCTTGATCAGTGCCTGGGCATCATCAATGGCAGCGATGATGCTCTGCTGGATGTCCTCTTCCGTGAAGGGTTGACGGTCATAGATGTACACTTCAAAGTATTTCTCGATCAAGGATTTACTCACACTCTGAGTTACCAGACTGCTGGCGATCTCGCCGCTTTGATGCCCGCCCATGCCGTCTGCCACGAGGTAGATCCCAAAAGAAATCGGGGAATCGACGCCATTCAACAAGCTTGATAAAACAAATAGGGTGTCCTCATTATGAGAGCGCTCCAAACCTGCAGATTGACAGCTCGCCGCCCGAAACTTGCTCCCAGAACGGGGCTTGCCGCCTGATTTCACACGGTTCGCAATCTGCGTCCTATCCTGAGATCCCTGTTCTTGTTCCCTTACTCCCAGACTCGGGGATTTTCGCTTGAACAACTCAAACACGGACATCCTCCAATGGTTCTCGTCCTGAAGTGAATCCTTTTGGCTAATTGTACTGGATATATCCAGATTTGTTTATCAAGATTTTTTTCCAGTGCAGGTCACTGACCCTGTTCCTCGATAGGTGTCAGGTAATCGCCCACTGACCAGCCATTGCGGGTCTGGTCGTACGGCGCTTCCAGGTGCCACCAGGTATATCCATCTGCTTCTTCAGGACCGTCTATCACCAGAAAGACCTCTGCATCGAGTGCGGTGAAGTTCACATCACTTTCCAGGTTCGGTTCGGATCGCATCCGCAAGCCTGCGCCATCCGTCCCGGTCACCTGAACATATGCCCCGATACCGATCACGCCTTCTGGCATGAAGAAGATGGACGTTGGCGTGTGTGACGGAAGCGGCGTTGGATCGAGAGGTTTTTGCGTCAGTGTAGGCGCAGCAATCTTCGTCATCACAGGCGTCACCTCACCTGCTGGGACTGGATCTCTGCCAAGCATTAACAGAGCCAACGATGCCAGGATTAACCCCACCAGCAGGATCAATGTCGTCACGATCGTGATGGGATTGAATAATGATTTTACCGGCTTGCCATTGGATTTAGAATTTCTCATACTCGAACTAGAAAATATCTCTTTTCATTGATTTGGTAATTATAGCGCATTCACGCCCCTCCTGGTGCCGTTTTTATCAACCCCAATCGATATTAAAACAAAAAAGATGACTATGTTATAATGAGTCCACCATGACGGAAGAAGCAACCTATCTCAATGATAGATACCGATTACTCCAACCCCTGGGGGCTGGTGGGATGGCACTTGTTTACAAAGCCATGGATGAAATGCTCGAACGGGTCGTTGCAGTCAAGATCCTGCGTGAGGATTATGCCAAGGACCTAGATTTCAGGGAGCGTTTCAAACAGGAAGCAAAAGCCGCCGCAAACCTCTCCCACCCAAATATCTTGACGGTCTACGATTTTGGTCTGGACGACAAACAGGTCTTCATCGTGCTGGAACACATTGACGGGACCGACCTGAAGTCGCTGATCCGCGAACGAGGCCGGTTCAACGTGGAGGATACGGTCGGTCTGGTCGCACAGGCCTGTGCCGGCGTAGGGTACGCTCACCGTGCAGGTCTAGTCCACTGTGACATCAAACCGCATAACATGCTGGTTTCCAACGATTACAGGCTCAAGGTAACCGATTTCGGGATCGCCCGCGCGCTGGCGACCATCCATCCGGAAGAAAAAAGTGAAATCGTGTGGGGTTCACCACATTATTTTTCACCCGAACAGGCTGCCGGTGGTGCCCCCTCCCCCGCCTCAGATGTTTATTCCCTGGGTGTGATCCTGTATGAAATGCTCACAGGTCAGCTTCCATTTGAAGCCAGCGATTCGACTGAATTAGCCAGGATGCACCGGGATGAACCTCCCATCCCGCTCCGCCGCCTCAATTCGGCGATTCCAGAGACTTTGGAGGAGATCACCCTCAAGGTGCTTTCAAAAGAGCCTTCGGCACGCTACCGCACGGCTGACCAACTCGGTCGGGTGCTGGTCTCTTTTGGTGATCTCAATGAAGATAAGACTGGTCCGATCATCCTCCCGAAAGTCGGCAGCGCACGAAAAAAAACCGATGTTGATTCGCGGGTTACACCACCTGAACCAAACCAGTCCGATGATCAAGCCTCATCAATAAAAAAAGAAACCGCTGCGCCAGAAAAGGAAGAGAGCCGCATTGACTGGCTCACCTGGGGGTTGGGGTTATTGGCGTTCACAACCGTACTCGGATTGATCCCCTTCTGGCTTTTCATATACTTCACCATTAACCCCTAGTTTCCCAATTTAAGGGTAAAGTAAACCTATGTCTGTAATAATTGCACCCTCTCTATTAGCTGCTGATATCAACCATCTAGCCGATCAGGTTGAGCAGGCAGCCTCCGCCGGCGCAGATTGGATCCATGTGGATGTGATGGATGGCGTTTTTGTCCCGAACATCACTTTTGGTACAAATATTGTTAAAGCCGTCCGAGATGTGACAGACCTCCCAATCGATGTCCATCTGATGATCGTCAAGCCCGAACGCCACCTGCAGGCTTTTGCTGATGCAGGCACCAGCCACCTGACGGTCCATTATGAGACCTGCCCGCACATCCACCGCACCCTGCAAACCATCCGTGAATTGGGCATGTCCCCCGGGATCGTCATTAATCCCGGCACACCGGTGGAAAGCCTGCAGGAATTGACCCACGATTTCAACTCCGTCCTGATCATGACCGTCAATCCCGGCTTCGGCGGTCAGCAATTTATTGAAACGATGTACGCGAAGATCGAGCGCACGGCGGCATTGCTGCGAGAAACTGGATCAAACGCGCAGATCCAGGTGGACGGCGGCGTGGATGAGCATACGATCAGAGCCTGTTTTGATGCCGGCGCCAGGAACTTTGTGGTGGGTTCGTCCATCTTCAAATATGAAGAAGGCATATCGGCGGGGTTACGAGCATTGAGAGATGCACTTCCGGATTAGTTCTTTAAAGCAAAAATCGCGGATTTGATCCCGCGACTAATGCGTTCGAGATGTGTTAACCCTATTTAGAGGATTTGTACAGGCTTCGGATGCATCGAGTGCATAATGTCTTGCGAACCATACGACCATTTTCATAAACCGTGACTTTTTGCAAGTTCGGCTTGAATTTTCGATTGGTTGCTCTCATTGAATGGCTTCGATTATGACCGAAGGTGGTCTTTTTTCCACATTGCTCACAGACTGCCATGACATCGTCCTTTCAAAACTTAAGTTATAATTACAAGGTTTGGTAAGCTTCACCCAAACAGCTAATTATTTTACCATACTATAAAAGAAACCTCAAGCAAACCAGGTGAGTAGAATTATGTCTGATCCAGGGTACAAAAACAATGAATTAGGAAGCATCCTGATCCAAAAGGATGCCATTGCTTCCATTGCTCGTCAATCTACGCTCCAATCCTATGGCGTGGTCGGTTTGGCACCGAAGAACATATTTGAGAACATCCGGCAGATCGTCAAGAAAGACATCAAATATGGTGTCAATGTGGATTACGATCATGATGGATTGATCATTGATCTTTACATCATTGTAGAGTATGGCACAAGGATAAAATCCATCACCAACAGTATTGTTAATAGTGTAAAATACAACGTCGAAAAAACGGTCGGTCTTCCTGTCCGGCGAATCAACGTGCACGTCCGGGGTCTGCGGATCAGTAATATGGACTGAATGGCTCTCATGGAAAAAGAGCAAGAAATTTTCGCGTTTATTAATCTTGGAGAATTATGAGTGTTGTTGAAATAACAAAATTGAGTGCGGAAGAGCGTCACAAACTGGTCGCCATCCCGATCAACGGTCAGGGTCTGAAAGCACTCCTGGAATCGGGGATGATCTGGTTGAAGACGAACCAGCAGATCGTGAACAGCCTGAACGTCTTCCCAGTACCAGATGGAGACACGGGTACGAACATGGTCCTCACGATGCAGGCCGCATTTGAAGAAGTTGAGAATACCGGGACAGAAAATGTAGGGCAGCTTGCACATGCGATTGCAAGGGGTGCGCTCATGGGCGCACGAGGGAACTCAGGCGTGATCCTCTCCCAGATCTGGCGCGGTTTTGCACGAGCGCTTGATGACCAGGAAACCATGGACGTCCAGCTCCTCGCGGATGCCCTGCAGGAAGCAAAAGAGACCGCCTACAAAGGCGTTGTTCGCCCTGTCGAAGGCACGATCCTGACGGTGATCAAAGACATCGCGGCGCAGGCACAGGTTTCCGTCCAACGCACATCCATCTTCACTGAGGTGCTAGCGGATATCGTGGAAGCTGCAGTTGCCTCTGTTGATAGGACACCCGAGCTTCTCCCCATCCTAAAACAGGCAGGCGTGGTTGACTCGGGTGGGAAGGGCTTGCTGTGCATCTTCGAAGGCATGTGGCGGTTCATTAACGGCGATCCGATTGATAAGCCGCTCACCGATGTCGTCCCCCTTTCTGAAATGGACCTGGCAGACACCATGGAAACCATTGAACCGGGCCAGGATTACGAAGTAGTGATTGATTTCACCCCGAATACAGGCTTCAACCTTGAAGATTATTACGAGGAGCTCACCAAGATCGGCACCTCGATCCAGGTCGGCGAGGGAGACGGCATTTACAGAATGCATATCCACGTCCCGCTGGACAACCGCTACCAGCCCATTGAACACACCATGACGCTGGGGACCATTCAAAAGATCATGATGGAAAACCTGGTCGCTCAGATGGACGAGCGTAAGAACAATAAAAATCCAAAGATAAAACTTACAGCCGTCCAGCCTGATGAGATTGCAACCGTTGCAGTTTCCCCGGGTTCGGGGTTAACACGTATCTTCGCCAGCCTGGGCGTTGCGGCTATCGTTCAGGGCGGGCAGACGATGAATCCCAGTATCAAGGAACTGCTGGCATCCTTTGAAAACCTGCCAACTGACAAAATCGTCATCCTGCCCAATAACAAGAACATCATCATGGCAGCAAAAGAAGCTGCTTCTATGACCGTCAAACGTGTGGCTGTGATCCCCACCATCAGTGTTCCGCAAGGTTTTTCAGCGATGTTCCGGTTGATCCCGGATGGCGATTTCGACGATAACGTTAATACCATGAAAGAAGCGCTTGATGAAGTCGAAACCGGTGAAATCACCATTGCAACTCGTACCGTGGAAATTGACGGCGTCCAGGTTGAAAAAGGACAGGTAATTGCTCTCCACAACGGTCATCTGGTCTCATCAACCCAGACGATTGATGAGGCCTGTGAGCAGTTACTGATTGCTGCAAATACGAACGACTACGAACGGATCACACTTTTTTACGGTGAGGATATGAAACAAACACAAGTAAATACACTTGCCGATAAAATCCGCTCCGTTTATCCCGACCATGAAATCGAAGTCCATGAGGGAGGACAGCCGCATTATCAATTGATTATTTCAATCGAGTGAATCATCTTTCAATAATCCATCACAGAATCCCGGTGTTCCGGGGTTCTGTTTGTTAAAATTACACATCAGCAATACCAGAAGATGAAACTGTTACAATAATTACTCAACTGACTTGATAGATGCATTATGATAAATACAGAATTTACGTTAAAATAATTTCAGGCAGCCAGTGATAAGGTCATAACCAAAAATGCAACGATCCACAGAAAAACTCTACAAAATATTCAAATTAGAATCGGAATACGGCTATTCAAATAAAGCCGTTGTCGGCGGTCTGGAACGGCTGACGGAAACCTGGGCAGGTGAAGCACGTGCAGACGGTCTGTCAGAAGAATTTATCCAAAAGGTCACCGAAACCCTTGAACGATATCCCACTCTTGAAATCTCCGAGCGCCCAACCGTTCTCCGTGAAATCGGCAAGCTCCTGAATATCGCGGGGATCAAACATCTCCCAAACACGGATGAACCTCCCGCCCAGCAGCCACCGGGTCAATCAGGACAGACGAGACCGGAGCCCCCAAAAGATTTGAAGAGCGGGCCCCAAAAACAATCTCAGAAAGGGCGCGGGACTACCCGAAAACGTTCCGATGCACCCGCACCTGCACCTGTCAGCCAGGCAACTCATGGACTGCAGGCACCTATCACAATGGTGCGCGGCATCGGTCAAAAACAATCACAACTCCTGGCAAAACTCGGTCTCTTCACGATTGAGGACATGGTTTACTACTTCCCCCGCAGGTATGATGACTATTCAAAATTAAGGACCATCAAAGAGCTGGTTTACGGCGAAGAAGTTACCATCCTGGCATGGGTCAAGAGTGTCAAGACCTTCTCAACTCGCAACAAGAACAGGAAAATCACCCAGGCTGTTGTTTCAGACAGCACCGGTTCAATCCAATTAATGTGGTTCAACCAGGACTACCACATGCGTTACCTGCGTCAAGATATGTTCCTTTCTATCTCAGGGAAGATCGAACAATATATGGGCAGGTTGGTGATGTATCATCCGGATTATGAAGAAGTGGATAAACAACAGCTCCACACAAACCGGATCGTGCCGGTTTATCCATTAACCGCCAGGCTGAACCAGCGCTGGCTCCGCAGGGTGATATTCAATGTCGTATCATATTGGGCGCCGAAGATCCCGGATTTCATCACTGAATACGTTCTGAAAGACGCTGACCTAATGGAGCTTTCAACAGCATTGCAGGAGATCCATTTCCCTGAGAATATCACCAGCCTAAAAAATGCACGTCACAGGCTCGCGTTTGATGAGATCTTTCTCCTCCAGCTTGGGGTCTTAAGGCAGAAATATGACTGGACCAACCTGGATGGGCGCGCATTTCAAATCGAAGAGGAATGGCTGATCGATCGGGTTACGCATCTGGATTTCAAATTAACCAACGCACAGATCCATGTCCTGTCGGATATCCGCCAGGACCTTGCCAGCGGACACCCCATGAACCGGCTCCTGCAGGGAGATGTCGGTTCCGGTAAAACGGTGGCGGCAGCACTGGGGATGAGCATCGTTCTCAAGAATGGGGCACAAGGTGCATTCATGGCACCGACCAGTATCCTTGCCGAGCAGCACTATGCCAGCCTGAAGGAACAACTGGCAAACCCAAATGACGAAGAAGCTGCCCTTAAGGAAGAAGAGATCCGTCTGTTAACCGGCGATACAAACGCCAAAGCACGCGAGGAGATCCTGGCAGGGCTGGCAGATGGTTCCATCAAGCTGCTGATCGGGACGCACGCATTGATCGAAGAACCTGTGGTCTTCAAGGACCTTCAAATTGTGGTGGTGGACGAACAGCACAGGTTCGGCGTTTCTCAACGTGCAGCCCTCCGTGAAAAAGGTCAAAATCCGCACCTACTGGTGATGACCGCCACACCGATTCCCCGTTCTCTGGCGCTCACGATCTATGGCGACCTCGATATCAGCGTCATGGATGAAATGCCGGTCGGGAGGAAACCCGTTGAAACGCATATCGTTTACCCCCTCGAACGAGAAAGGATCTATACGCTGATCCGCTCTCAAGTGGCGGAAGGGCATCAGGCATTCATCATCTATCCTCTGGTTGAACAGGGTGAAAATGAAGACACGAAAGCAGCCGTTGAAGAACAAGTCCGCCTGCAGCAGGAAGTCTTCCCAGAATTGAATGTAGGGCTCGTACACGGACGGCTGCGGCCCGATGAAAAGGAAACGGTCATGCGCAAGTTCCGCGACCGTGAATATGATATCCTGGTGTCAACTTCCGTGGTCGAGGTAGGTGTGGATATCCCCAACGCCACGGTTATGGTCATAGAAGGGGCAAACCGCTTTGGCCTGGCACAGCTTCACCAATTTCGCGGCCGGGTTGGCCGGGGTGCTGACCAGTCCTACTGCATCCTGATCCCCGAAACCAGCGACGCTGCTGAAAATGAACGCCTGATCGCAATGGAAAACACCAATGACGGCTTCGTCCTCGCAGAGCATGACCTAAACCAACGCGGTCCGGGCGAATTCCTGGGAACACGCCAATCCGGTTTCACCAACTTACGGCTGGCGAACCTCACCGATGTCCACCTCATAGAAAAAGCCAGGCATTATGCCAGTCAGGTCTTTGACAACGATCCGACCTTGACAGCACCTGAACATCAACTCATGCGAGAAGCGTTGGATCATTTCTGGCCTTCAGAAGAAGGAGATGTAAGTTAACATGACAACTGTACTATTTCCAGGAACATTTGACCCCATCCATTACGGACACATCAACATCGCGATGCGCGCCGCGAACCTCTTTGATGAAGTGATCGTAGCCGTGTATGCCCGTCCGCAAAAAAATATCGTGTTTTCCCCTGAGGAGCGCTTGGCGCTGGCTAAAGAAGCACTTAAGGATATTGACAAGGTTAAAGTCACTGCCTATTCGGGTCTGACGGTTGAATTTGCCAAGAAAGCGGGGGCATGCGCCATTGTCCGGGGACTGCGCGTATTCTCTGATTTCGAATATGAATTCAGAATGGCCCTTGCCAACAACCGCCTTGCCTCGGATATTGATGTGATCGCCCTGATCACAAACGAAGAACATACTTTCCTTTCCTCCACTACCGTCAGGGAGATCGCAGCTTTAGGCGGTGACGTCTCAAGCATGGTGCCGGAACACGTCCAGAGAGCCTTGAAAGAACGCTTCAAACAGTTGGGAGATAACCAAAATATCGTTCCATTGACCTCATTGAGGGATTGAACACCCAACATAAGTGAAATATGTTAATATTGGTATAGCGCTTGCAACCTCTTGTCATGAATTTTTAAACGGAGGATGAAATGGACATCTTACATCTTGTAGATCGCCTCGAAGAACTTTTCAATGAAAGCCGGCCTATCTGGCTGACCCACAGCGTCATCGTTGATGAAGATCGCATGCTGGATCTCATTGACCAGATGCGCGTTGCGATCCCCGAGGAGATTAAAAATGCACAGCAGGTCATCACCCAGCGCGACCGTATCCTGGCGCAGGCCAAAGAAGAAGCCAACCGGACCATCTCTCTCGCCCGTGAGAAAGCAGAAAAGCGTCTGGAAAACCATGAGATGATCCAATCAGCCAAAATCCGTGCGAACCAGATCATTGAAGAAGCACATAAAGAATCTGCAATCGCTCAGCAGGAAGCGGATAAATATATCCTGGATTCGCTTGTGGAACTGGAATCACAGGTAGAACGATTATTGAATCAGGTCCAGAACGGGATCAGGACTCTGCAGAGTGAAACTATTCCGGCTTCACAGGAATCGGAAGAACTGCCGCCAGTTGACAGCGGCATACTCTAATTGATTTAAGCGAACTTAAACCAGGCAGAATAACAGCATCTGGAATTCAGATGCTGTTTTTTATCTCAAGATAAATTGAATTAGTTAGAAGAGATACTCTCATCTACGGAGATTTCGGAGTGTCGCCCTGAACCTCTTCCCAAGTATGCCCGCAATCGAGACATCTGTGTTTAAGCAATTTCTTTCCAGTCAAATACTTTCGCATCATGGGAATGCCACCGGATAATGCAATTAATCCAGTTGCCAAACCCTGAAATGTCATAAATCCCCAGTTGAAGATTGTTAAGATGAGCATACCGGCTCCAAGTATGGTCAACAACCCTCCGAGGCCTAAAAAAAGGAAGCCATTAATTTTTTTACCTGTCGTTGGATCGTGCACCGATTTTCTCGTCAGCGTATTGGTGTTGTTGCAGTTAACACACCTGATAGTATGCCCTTCCTCATCAATTCGCTCTGCCCATTTATGTCCACATTTTAAACACGTATATTGGTTTTGCTTTATCTTGTCAGAGACCATAAAATCGATGAGAAGGTAGCCGGGAAAAGCACCGAAATATAAGAAACCAAGCAAAATCATAAACCATTCATTTTCGGGATCGGTGAGAACAGCAATAATACTCATGATCAAGATCAGTAATGATAGGCCGCCGATGCCCAATAAAACCGGGCGTGTTGCCCATACTCTTTTTCCATTTCGGCGATAAATTGTCCATGTCTTTTTCTGGATGTTGCTGTCACCACACTTCAGGCAGGCGACTTCTGTTGTCATTATTACCTCCTAATAAATGAATGACCAATTATCAAGTAATCCAAGAGAGCTACTGAACATACAGGATGCAGAAGGACACTCAACTTGCTCTATTATACAGGTTGAACAAGCATTAAGTAAAATGGCGCTTCACTGGGCTATTTACGAGTGATAAATTCAATCAAATAAAGTGCGCCGAATCAACTTTTCTTGCGGTTACTCGCCTTGTGTGTGTGTAATGCAATCGGCAGAACCTCATCCATGTGTTTGACGGTGATCAGTTCCATTTCCTTGAGAACACTCTTTGGGACATCTTCCAGGTCTTTCAGGTTCCTTTCAGGGATAATGACCTGCTTCAAGCCAGCCCGGTGGGAAGCCAGGACTTTCTCCCTTATCCCCCCGACAGGCAGGACGCGCCCCCTGAGTGTGATCTCGCCGGTCATCCCCACCAAATGGTAACTAGGACGGTTTGTGAAAGCTGAAATCATCGCCGCCGCGATCGTGATGCCTGCGCTAGGTCCGTCTTTCGGGATAGCCCCTTCAGGCACATGCAAATGGACATCTACACTTTCAAAAACTTTAGGATCAATATTCAGCACATCCGCACGGGATTTCAAATACGACAGGGCTGCCTGAGCAGATTCCTGCATGATATCGCCGATCTGTCCGGTCATTTGCAGGGTGCCCTTCCCATCGATGATCAAGACCTCGACCGGCATGATCTCCCCGCCGTTCTCAGTCCATGCCAAGGCTGTGGCAACACCTGCTTCATCAACGCCTTCGGCCTCAGTCGCAAAGAACTGCTCAGGGCCCAATAATTCCCGGATTGTGTTGGGCGTGATTCGCTTTGAGAAATCCTTTTTCTCTGTTTTCAACCGGGCAATCTTGCGTAAAACGCGACCAATCTCCCGCTCAAAATTACGCACACCAGCTTCAAAGGTATACTCACGGATGATTTTCGTCAGTGCCGGCTTCTGAAAAACGATATTTTCATCCTGGAGACCCGTCTCTTCAAGCTGGCGAGGGATCAGGAATCGTTTCGCGATTTCAATCTTTTCATCTTCAATGTAGCCCGAGAAATCGATCACTTCCATTCTGTCCAGCAAAGCTGGTGGGATCGTACTGAGTGTATTTGCAGTTGTGATGAAGATCACATGGGAAAGGTCGTAATCCACCTCTAGGTAATGATCCGAGAAGGCATTGTTCTGTTCCGGATCCAACACCTCCAATAAAGCTGAAGAAGGATCTCCACGGAAATCTGAGCCCAGTTTATCGATCTCATCCAGCATGAACAGGGGGTTGTTCGTGCCCGCTCGCCGCATCGTCTGGATGATCCGTCCCGGCATTGCACCGATGTATGTCCGCCTATGACCTCGAATCTCTGCCTCATCACGTACGCCGCCAAGTGATAAACGGACGAATTTCCGTCCCAATGCGCTGGCAATAGACCTGCCCAAAGAAGTTTTCCCTGTTCCGGGCGGGCCGACGAAACAAAGGATTGGCTGCTTAAGCCGTTTCGGGTTCAAACTGCGTACTGCGATATATTCAAGTATGCGGTCCTTGGCTTTCTTCAATCCATAATGATCATTTTCTAGGACCTGATTGGCATGCATAACATCAAGGTTATCTTTCGATGCTTCTTTCCATGGAAGGTCCATCAGCCAATCAATGTAGGTCCGGATGATACCCACTTCAGGCGTCAGCGGTGGGATTTGCTGCAATCGAAGAAGCTCACGATCAGCTTCCAGCTTTACCACTTCCGGTAAATTTCGCTTTTCAACACGCTCACGCAGATTTATGAGTTCCTTGCTCCAGATATCTTCTTCGCCCAACTCGGTCTGGATAGCTTTCATCTGTTCGCGAAGGTAATACTCCCGGTGAGAACGATCGACTTCAATCTGAACCTGTGCCTGGATCTCATCCTCCAGTTCTAGCACATCCAGTTCCTCGGCCAGGATCTGGTTGATCCTATTCAGCCGGTCATCCGGGCTACCTAAAACTACAAGCTCCTTGCGAACATCATTCGAGATAGACAAGGAGGTGGCAATCATATCTGCCAGCCACCCCGGATCTTTAATATTCATCGAAAAGAGATGTGCCTCCTCCGGGAGGCTTTCGTTCAATTGCACACATTTCTCAAAAAGGCTACGCGAAGTCCTCATTAATGCTGTCCGTTGAGGGGTTATTTCATCATCTTCAGGAAGAACGCGTGCCTCAATGACCAGATAAGGTTCGGTTTCAATGACCTTAATCACCTCTACCCTTCTGCGGCCCTGAACTAGCGCAGATTGGCTTCCACCCTGCATTGATAACATTCGCCCAACAGCCAATTCCATCCCGACAGACAGATAGGCTGCATCTTCAGCCTCTTCTGACAGGAATAAAGCCACCACTGTTTTATTCTGTTCCTGGGCGACGTTGATTGCCTGAGATCCGGCATCATCGGAAAGAAAAATCGGCGAGATCATACGCGGGAACACAACCATATCTTTTAGAACAAAAGCCGGGCTGATGAAATGATCTATTTCGTCATAATCCCGATTTGATATTCGATACAGTTCTTCAGTTCTTTTATGGATATTCCCTAATAACTCGTCATCATCTATCTGGGGACTCCAATGCTCATCTTTCATATCGACCTCAGTGATTCACTACCTATCTCTTCCGGGTTTCAACTCCTGCGATCCATTGTATCACCGGATTAACTTGCTGCGATCCCTGGCAGAAGTTCTCTTGCAGCAGCGGCAACAAAAACACTGCCCGTAACCAGAACGACAGCTTCGTCTCCCGCCTCCTCCAGGGCAACCGTCAAAGCAGTTTCGATTGGTGTGATGGCTGCCGCTGAACGTCCAAATCGGTGGATGAATTCAACCAGCTTTTCAGCATCAATCGCCCTCGGATGGATGGACTGCGTTGCAATCACACGCCTTACCCTGGGGAGAAGCTCCTGGAACATTCCTTCAATATCCTTATCCTCAGAAGCACCAAAGACCATCACAACAGGGAGTCCGGGGAAATAATCATCTATCGACTGCCTCAGCCGCAGGGCAGAGTAACGGTTATGGGCCGAATCAATGACCACCAGGGGATGCTGGTGCAGTACTTCGAACCTGCCCGGCCATTCAATATCTGCAAATCCTTTAATGTATGCCGTTTGGGAAATCTCTACACCAAATTTCTCCGTAGTCTTTAAAGCAGCATATGCTGTCGCAGCATTCTCAACCTGGTGAAAGCCCATCATTGGAATCCGCAGCCGCAAGGGACTCCAGATATCACGGCCGGCAGATTCTATGAACGCGTCTACCAGCGGTTGCTCATCCGGTGTCCACAACAGGAATGTCTGACCGCCCAGGCTGTGCGAATCCGCTGCGTAGAGGTAATCCCTCCCAATTTGAATCACGGGGGCATTCCGCTCCTGAGCGATCTCCTCCAGTCTGAGGCGCGCTTCTGCCTTTTGCGGTGCAATGACCACAGGCGTATCCGGTTTGATGATTCCGCCCTTCTCACCGGCTATTTCACTCAAGGTATTCCCAAGGATTTGCGTATGGTCATATGAGATCGAAGTGATCACAGAGACGATCGGGCTGACGATATTCGTTGCATCCAGCCTGCCGCCCAAGCCAACCTCAAAAACAGCATAATCCACTTTTTGTAAGGCAAAATACTTGAAAGCCAACGCTGTGGTCAATTCAAAGGTCGTAATTTCAGCTACTTTCTTCGTAACCTGCTTGAATGATTCAACAATCTCGATGAGATCAGCTTCAGGGATCATCTGACCATTGATTCGGATGCGTTCTCTGAAATCCACCATATGCGGTGAGGTATACAATCCTGTCTTATATCCTTGTTCATTCAGGACACTGGCACAATAGGCTGAAACAGAACCCTTACCTTTCGTCCCGGCGACATGGATGATTCCATATTCATTTTGAGGGTCACCCAGATGATGCATGAAATCCCGCATCCGGTCCAGGTTGAATTTCTCAGCTGCGTTTCGAAAATTCCTTTTCAGGCTGTAATCAATGAAACTGTATAGGAAATCCAGAGCAGCCTGGTAATTCTTTTCCATTTCTTTCATATAATTCTGTCCCTTTTGATCTGATCATCCTCAAAAGTTCAAATTTGATTTTGTTTCGAGTTTTTGCCAGCAAATTTATTATATCCCCTAAGGGAACGCTTGCCATCGCATCCAAGCTTTGTAATAGATTGATTTGTTCACTTCTCCAGCAAATTCTACACTGATTGAGAACATAAATAAAAATGTCCTTTACATCAATGATAAAATAAAGGATATGTCGTTTTTATGGACGGATTTCTTTCGGATATGTTGTTTTAGGAACAGGTATCTGAATGTGAAAAACAATAGGTTACAATTAACCGTTGTCATTTATAAAACAGCAGCGCAAGGAAGGTAAAATGGCAGGACTCTCACGCGAACTTGGGGTCGATCTAGGTACCCTGAACACACGGATTGCAGAAGGCAAGGATATCCTCATCCAGGAACCGACCATTGTCGCCATATTGATCGAAGAATTAAAACTTGTGGAAATTGGCAAAGCTGCCCTGGAAATGATGGGGCGTGTTCCAGAGAGCATTGAAGTCAACAGACCGCTGCAGTACGGCGTGATCGCGGAATATGAAATCTCTGAGAATTTATTACGGGAATTGATCCGTCGGGTGACGGGGCGCATGCTCCTTTTTCGGCCCAAGCTGATGATCACCGTCCCTTATGGTGCAACCAGCGTAGAACGCAGGGCTGTCCATGAAGCCGGCCTCGGTGCTGGCAGCCGGGATGTTAGCCTGATCCAGCAGCCGCTGGCTGCAGCGATCGGCGTGAACCTCCCGATCGGTACCCCAACTGGTAATATGATCATCTGCCTGGGTGGCGGGACATCACAGGCAGCGGTGCTTGCCATGAATGGGATCGTCTCCGCAGAGTCCTCGCGGGTCGCCGGCCTGAAGCTTGATGATGCCATTATTGACTATGTCCGCCGAAAATACGGCCTTATCATAGGTCAGCCCACTGCGGAACAACTCAAAATCCAGATTGGCGCAGCCATTCCACAGGACGAACAGAATACGATGGAAATCCAGGGACAGGATCAGGTCACAGGTCTGCCGCGTCCGGCGACCCTGACCACAGATGAGATCGTTGAAGCGCTGCAAAGCCCATTGAACGATATCGTCGGGATGATCCAGCATGTCCTGGAAAAGACGCCACCCGAATTAATCTCCGATATCATTGACCGGGGCGTAGCACTCTGCGGCGGTTCAGCATTGATGCGGGGGATCGATAAATACCTGACAAAGGCATTGGGCATCCCTGCTTATCTTGTGGATAACCCCACAACTTGTATCGTTGAAGGAGCAGCAAGGTCCTTTTCAATGCTGGATACACTCGGCCGCAACCTGCCCAGCGCATCATAAGGGTGAATATGGCAAACGCAGAGTCTCAGCCCACGGACGAGATTCACACACAATCTCTTGGAAAGGAATTGGATTATTTTCCAATCCGCTGCCAATCCCTGAAACGCTGGTTGGTGCTGATCCTGTGTATTTTCCTTATTCTGGGTGCTGCGGTCTTCAGTCTGATCCATATCTTCAATGCTGTCAATGCGATCCAATCTCATGGCCGTGCGGTTATCCTCACCAGGTTCTCAGATACATTGTTAGCTTTATGCATTGTCCTGCCATTAGGGATCGTCCTGCTCATCCTTGCTGCAATCAACTGGCAGAATGGACTAACGCTCAATAAGCATGGTTTCATTCTCAGGATGCACAGCAAAGAAAGGACCTGGTTCTGGCGTTCCATAAGGCAATTTGATAACCAGGTTACCTTCATCATCTTCTCTGGAAATACGATTGGAAAACGAAGAACGATCACACTGAAGGATGATCAGCAAAAGACTCTCAGGATAGGCAACAAATATGAACGCATGGACGAACTGACCAGCCGGCTCAGGGAGATGATCTTGCCCGAACTATTCACCAGATCACGCGGTCAACTTCTACGAGGCGAACTGCTGGCATTCCATCAAGACCTGATTGCTTTCATTGATGGTTTACAGATCAAAACTTCACTCGTTCCGTGGCGTGATCTCCAAATCTCGATCAGCAAAAATGGGCGCTTCTCGATCAAAAATAAGCGGGATCAAACCCATTTATTTAAATCAAAAGTAAACTGTATTAATAATCTCGATGTCCTGATGTACATACTGGAAAATCCTCCGTCATCCAAGACTTATGCATCTCCCAAATAATACATCATCCGCTGCAGGTGAAGGACCGGGTCAATCCTCTGCACGTGGACATGCTCCGGTAGGTTTAATGTAACCGGCGTATAGTTCAGAATAGCCTCTATCCCCGCAGCGACCAGTCTTTCTGCGGTCGTTTGAGCGGCTGATGCCGGCAGCGTCAAGAATGCAATCTTTATTCCCAACCTTCGAATATCATCTTCCAATGAATCAATGTTTTTCACCAGAATTGGCCCCACCATCGTTCCAACGACTTCGGGATCATTATCAAACAATAGAACGATCTCAATCCCTCGGTTGGCGAACCCGGGATAGCGGGTCAATGCCCTGCCAAGATCGCCAGCGCCAACAACCACCACCTGCCAGATACGATCCAGATTGAGGATTTTCTGAAGTTGTTCGATCAGGAAATATATTGAATACCCGGTTCCCTGTTTGCCAAATCCGCCAAAGTAGGAAAGGTCCTTACGGATTTGCGCAGCGGTTATCCCCAGGCGTTCAGCCAATATCATGGAAGATGTTGTGCGGACCCCTTCTTTTGCCATTTGGTTCAACGTATGCAAATACCAGGGCAGCCTGCTGATCACAACATCGGGTACGATTTCTTCTGTCATCGGTGAGTATCCTGTATAATAAAACAAATCTCGAAAGTTTTAACGATAGAATTGGTACTGATTATAAACGAAATCAGGCTTCTCCTAAAAGCTATACCTGATTGCCTGAGATAATCTCAGGTGATATCAATGAATATGAGTTAAAATACTTGTGAAAATAATATTTAGATCAACGGAGGATGTATGCGTGCCGGAAGAATCATTGCGTTTATTACAGCAGCGATGTTCATTATCTTTGCTTTCCTTTTCATCTGGGGTGCATTGGACTCAGAAACCACCCCAAAGGAAAGGGAGGTCTGGATCACGGTGGGGATCATCGGGATGATCGTGGGCTTTGTCCTGATCTTTGTGGGAACAAAACTCACCCCACCACAAAAAGCTGGCGACCAAGTCGTCAATTTGAACGTCGAACTCCCAGGAGATGTCAATATGGAGACCATCAAATGCGAATCCTGTGGTGGCCCGCTCACGGCTAAGGATATCAAGATAGTCGCTGGTGCACCTGTTGTTGAGTGTCCTCACTGTCAGACGACCTACCAAATAACTGAAGAACCGAAATGGTGATCTATGAGAAAACTAATCCGATTCATTTTCCTATCTCTGGTTTTCATAGGCTTGTTCACCCTTCCCCAGCCAGTCTCAGCTCAGGACTACAGTTATGAAGTCACAGCACTGGAAGTGGAAGCCTACGTGGAGGAAGACGGGACGCTTTCCCTCTGGTATCTGATCGAGTTCAAAAACAATCCTGGCGCTGCGCCGATCGAATATGTGGATATCGGTTTACCAAGTCCATCCTTCAGCAAGAGCGCTATCGTTGCTGAGCTGGATGGGACAGCCATAACCACAATTGAAGATTCACCCTATGTGACCTATGGCTTTGCACTCAATCTAGGTAATCAAGCTATCCCTGCCGGGCAATCCGGGACGGTTACAGCCTGGATCCCCGGTATTGAGGGTGTATTGTATCCATACGACGAAGGCGATCTTGAAGATTATGTAAACTTCCAATTCAGCCCGAACTGGTTTGACGCCCAGTCAGATACAAGCAGAAATACCGAATACCGGGTCACGATCATCCTGCCCCCCGGCGTGGGTGACGAAGAAGGCAGATATTACTATCCCAGCAGCTGGCCCGGTGTTACAGAACCCGATGACACCGGCCGAACAGAAGCTGAAGATCGAGTCTATTATTCTTGGTATACGGATAATGCGGACGCCCATACACAATACTTTTTTGGAGCCGCTTTCCCCGCACAATATGTCCCCTCGGAAGCGGTTTCGACAGGCGCGGAAGATACCACGACAGATGTGACGCCAAGTACAAGCCCCAGTTTTATCAGCCAAATTTTTAGTATCTTTGGTGGAAACCTTTGCTGCTTTGGCTTTGGGTTGTTTTTTGTCGCAATCTTTGGCTGGAGCATCTATCAGGGCACCGTTGGTGCCAAGAAACGGAAGTTAAAATACCTCCCACCGAAAATGAAGATCGAAGGGCATGGGATCAAACGCGGTTTGACCGCAGTGGAAGCCGCGATCCTGCTTGAACAGCCAATGGACAAGATCATGACAATGATCCTCTTCGGTACCCTGAGAAAAGAAGCCGCCATCGTCGAACAGCAGGAGCCCCTCAAACTCACGGTGTCCGATCCGGTGCCGGCAGGATTGCATGCTTACGAAGTGGATTTTCTAGATGCTTTCAAAGTACCCGAAGCCAAACGCCGTGTGGCACTTCAACGGATGATGATCAATCTGGTGAACAGTGTCTCAAAAAAGATGAAAGGTTTCAGCCGCAAGGAAACCGTGGCTTATTATGAGGACATCATGCGCCGAGCCTGGAAAATGGTCGAAGACGCCGATACACCTGAGGTCAAGAGCGAGGCGTATGACAATACGCTTGAGTGGACGATGCTGGACGACGATTATGAAGAACGCACCCGCCGCACATTCACGGGTGGTCCCGTTTTCGTTCCGATCTGGTGGCCGCGGTATTCACCCGTTTATCGACGCAATATCGGGAGGAGTATCGGTAATATCGGTACATCAACTGGCAAGACATCTACAAGCAGTGGCGGCAAGGTTTCCCTGCCCACCATCCCCGGTGCTAATTTCGCTGCCGGTGTGATCCACGGCGTGACAGGCATGGCTGCTGGTGTAGTCGGCAACCTGACTTCCTTCACCAGCGGGATAACCACCCGCACCAACCCGATCCCAAAGACCAGCAAGAGCGGCTCCGGCGGTTTCAGGGGAGGTGGCGGCGGTGGGAGTTCGTGCGCCTGCGCCTGCGCATGTGCGGGTTGTGCCTGTGCTTGTGCCGGTGGTGGACGTTAATTCAAAGCTTATTAGGATCATTCCTGGCAATTCATTTGCCAGGAATGATTTCATTCAACCATGAAAGAATCAAAATCAAATTTCTTCTCTCGTATATTTAAAGGTGCCTCCATCCCCAGGACAGGTATTTATCACTATCGTCGGGAGGATGGCACTGAAAAAACACGCCTCCATCTCAGGGTTGACCCTGATGGCAGCGGCTTGCTGTTGATCAATGCAAACCGGGTCATCCACCTCAACCCTTCTGCAATGATCATGGCATATAACCATCTGGAAGGCCGGTCGCAGGAAGATATTGTGAAAACAATGCAGCATCAATTCCAGGTCTCGATGGAGGACCTTCAACGAGATTACCAGGATTTCAGGTTCAAGTTTGATGAACTCATCAAACCCAACGGCGTTTGCCCGATCTGCGATCTGGAACTGGAAACCACCCTGCCCTTCACCGCAAATCCAAGTGCACCCTACAGGATGGACCTGGCCATAACATATAGCTGCAACAACCACTGCAGCCACTGCTATAATGCCCGGCCCCGAAGTTTCCCTGAAATGGATATTAATTCCTGGAAGCGGGTCATTGATAAAGTATGGGCACTCCGGATTCCGCACATCGTCTTCACGGGCGGTGAACCCACATTGTTTAATGGGTTGGCTGAGCTGGTGGCTTATGCTGAAAATAAAGGATTGATCACAGGTCTGAACACCAATGGCCGCAAGCTCGTAGATAAGGTATTTCTCGATTCTCTAGTGGATGCAGGATTGGACCATGTCCAGATCACATTTGAATCATATGACGCTCATATTCATGACCTGATGGTCGCTGCAGATGGCGCCTGGGAAGAGACGGTCGCTGGGTTGAAGAATGTCCTTGACTCTCGCCTTTACATCATGACCAACACAACCATCCTGACCCACAACACGCCGACATTGGAATCAACCCTGAATTTCCTGGCAGAATTAGGTGTCCCCACCATTGGCTTGAACGCTCTGATCTATGCTGGGAAAGGGAAAGAGGTCGGCACGGGGCTGCGCGAAGAAGAGCTGCCACCTTTGCTTGAAAAGGCACGCGAGATCACCCAGAAAAACGGCCAGCGCCTGATCTGGTACACGCCCACGCAGTACTGTCATTTCAATCCCATGCAGCTCAACCTGGGCGTCAAAGGCTGTACAGCCGCCCTGTACAATATGTGCGTCGAGCCGAATGGGGATGTGATCCCCTGCCAATCCTATTACCATTCACTTGGCAACCTGCTTGAAAAACCCTGGAAAGCCATCTGGGAACACCCTCTTGCTGTGGGACTCCGCACCCGCAGGGATATCCCTGAAGGCTGCAAGACCTGCGATTTCCTCCAGGAATGCGGTGGGGGCTGCCCATTGGCAAGAGCCCACCAGCATATAGAACCCATCCATGATCCAATATTTATGACCTGAACGGAGTGGATATGACGAAGATAACCCAATCAATCAAAGAATTTTTTACCAAGAAGCAGCCCCTGCCGGCCGGTATGTACAGCTTCCAGACCTCACAGGATGCTGAAGATCAATACCGCCTGCACCTCAGGATTGAGAAGAACGGGACAGGGATCCTCGTGATCAACGCGTCCACCGTCCTCCACCTGAATGAAACCGCGGTTGAATATGCTTACCACATCATCCAGCAGACAGATCCCGATGCTGTCGCTTCACAGGTCTCACGCAGGTATCAGGTGGATAAAGAGCAAATCAGACAGGATTTTCAGGATTTCTCAGACCAAATTCTGACCATCATTCACACACCAGACCTTGACCCGGTGACCTATCTGGGGATTGAACGCCAGGAGCCGTATTCGGCTGAGGTCTCGGCACCTTATCGTCTGGACTGTGCGCTGACCTATCAGGTCAATGAGGAGAGCAAGAAGGAAGACGCGCCGCTTGAACGCGTTGACCGGGAATTGACAACCGCTGAATGGGGTGAAATCCTCCAAAAAGCATTCGATAACGGCATCCCGCACCTTCTGTTCACAGGTGGTGAACCAACCTTGCGCGCAGACCTCCCGGAACTGATTGCATCCGCCGAGAAATTGGGATTGGTGACCGGTTTGCTGACGGATGGATTGAAACTCGATGATGATGACTACCGCAATGCCCTCCTGGTGAATGGATTGGACCACCTGATGATGATCTTTGACCCGGACGACAAAAAAGATTGGAAGATTCTCAAGAATATCCTGGCGGAAGACTTATTCACCACCGTGCACCTGACCCTCAGGGAAGGTGATAACTTTCTCCCCCACATCAAACAGCTTTCTCAAATGGGCGCGAATGCCCTCTCATTGAGTACAGCAGACCCTGCGCTTTCAGAAGAATTGCAAAAGCTGCGTGATGCTGCTGCGGTCTATCAGCTTGAACTTGTGTGGGATATGCCCGTTCCCTATTCCGGTAACAACCCGGTCTCCCTGGAACTTGAAAGCGCTGATTTAGTGGTAGCGTCAGAAGGTGCCGGAAAAGCCTGGTTGTACGTAGAGCCCGATGGCGATGTCCTCCCGGCCCAAGGGATGTATGAAGATGTCCTGGGAAATATGTTAACCGATCCCTGGGAGAGCATCTGGGCATTGAAATAAGGATGGACCTTCAGGATCAGGGTATGACCCTGGCAGACTGGCATATGCGCTACCTACAGCAGTCGCAATGGACGCAGGATATCCGCCGGCAAATCTTCGCCAATGCCAGACTTGAGCCGGATGATTGTGTATTGGAGGTCGGCGTCGGGACGGGTGCCGTATTAAGTCGGATTGCAGCGGATTATAACTGCGTCCTAGCTGGAATCGACATTGATTATCAAAGTCTTCGCTTCGCCCAGTCCATCCTTCCCATATGCACCCTGACACAGGCAGATGCCCACATACTTCCCTTTCCAGACGATAAATTCTCATTAACCTACTGTCATTATCTGTTAATGTGGGTTGATGATCCCATTCAAGCGTTGGCTGAGATGCAGCGTGTGACCCAGCCCGGCGGTTTTATGATTGCCCTTGCCGAGTCCGACTATTCAGCGCGGATCGACTTTCCACCACCCCTGGATATTTTAGGGAGACTGCAAACCGATGCCCTGCAGGCACAAGGTGCAGACATCCGGATGGGGAGAAAACTGGGAGGACTCTTTCATAAGGCAGGCTTCTCAGATATTGAGGTGGGACTCCTCGGCGCTCGATGGGAAACAGATCAATCTCAAGATGATGACGAGACGGAATGGATGACCTTATTCTCAGATTTGGGGGAACGGCTTTCAGCACAAGAACTGACTGAGTATCAGCAAGCAGACGAATGGGCTGGGAGAGCTGGCAGCCGTGTCCTGTTCATCCCCACATTCTATGCAGTTGGAAAAGCATGAGATTCCATTTCATAAGCTATTCATACCTGAAACGCCATATCCCAACAACAAAGAATATAAGCGCAAAACCCAACAGCACCAGCACCTCTGGTAGGACACCGGCCACGCCCTGACCGCGTAAGGCAATGTCCAGGAAGCCCTGCATCGCCCAGGTTGTGGGCAAGACCTTGACGATATCCCGGATCACCTCAGGGAAAAGCTCAAGCGGGTACCAGCATCCCCCCATCAACGCCATTGCCATGCCAAGCATCAGCGATAAGCCATTCGCCTGTCCCGAAGTCTTCACAAAGGTCCCCAGCATGGTGCCCAATGCAGCCGCAGCCAGAGATGATGAGAGAATAATTAACCCCAAGGCAAGCAGGGAATCCCCCCAATCAACGTGCAGAACCAGCGCGCCGAATAGGATCAACAGGAGCATCTGCACCGCAGCAATCAACACCTGCCCGATGATCGTGCTGCCGATGTAAAGGGCTTTACTTGCGGGTGTGACCAACAGCCTGCGCAGCGTACCCCGCTCTCGTTCATTTGCGAATATCGCGGAAAGTCCAATCAACGGGACAAAAACCCAGGTGATCATCTGCCCCGCCGTACTGTTTGCACGCGGGTCGTAATTGTCCGAATCTGCCGTCTCTCCCTCGACAGCCGTTATCCGCTGTGGCGCTTCTTCCAGGAGGCTCTGCGCAGAGTCAAACGCAGCATCGAAGTATACTTGTTTTGCATCATTCGATTCAAACGCGCTAATCTTTTCCGCTTTGAGTGTACTCGCATTGGCTATCTCGACCAGGCTGGATATCCGCTCAACAGCCGCCTGAACAGCCTGATAAGCGATCAGCGCATCCGGATCATTTGGCTGCTGGCGGAACTCGATCTCGGCATCTCCATCCTTCAAGGCATCGGTCGTAAAACCTTCAGGGATAATCAGGATGGCCGAGACCAGTCGGGAATCGAAGTCAGAGACGGCGTCCTTTAATTTGGTTAAAACTGGTTTGACCGAAGTGGAGTCCGCCAGTTCATCGATCAACGAAGCGGATAAATCTGTTTGAGCCTGGTCAACCACTTCCAATTGGAAACGTGAATCGACCGATCCCCCGGTCCCGCCGCTCAGGACGAGGATGAACACTACGGGAAGGATGAAAAAGAAAAGCCATTCCACAGGACTGTTGAACCGGACGATGATATCTTTCTTTATGATTGCGAACATTCTATTCACTGCTTCCTCACTTGATTACCAGACCACGCTTGCGAATGATGACTGTCGCAATGACAAACAATACAACGCCCATTAGCGTCAGGCCAAGGAGGTTATTAAGGATATTGTCCAATTCCCCTCCGATTGAAAGGATATAGAAGCCGTCAACCGCCCAGGCGTTGGGTGTGATCTTGTTGACTACATTTATCCAATCCGGCAGATATTGTAAACTTATGAATGTGCCGCTCAGGATGCCAAACAACAGCATCACGGCGGAACCGGTGACGGCGATTTGTCCGGGTGTCTTCAAAACGGCAGCAAACAGCATCCCCCAGCCTGTTGCAGCGAAGGCAGCAGCAAGGATCAGCAGGATCACACCTGTGAGGTCTCCCCACTCCAGACCAAAGAGCAGGGAAGTACCGCCGATCAGGATTGCAAGCTGGGCAGCACCCTTCAGAAAGATGCCGAACGCTTTCCCACCCAGCACATAGCCGGGTAGCGTTGGAGCCACCAGCAGTCTGGGCAGCGTCCCCCTTTGATTCTCGATCAAGAGCGACCGTGCCCCATCCGTAACGGTGAACATCAGGAACATGACCGCCATCCCGGGCGCCATATAACCCAGGATATCAAATTCGATTGACTCGCCTTCGGTTGCCGTCTCATTCCTGATCGTTATGGATGATTGAAGGCCTTCTGCCTGTGCCATTTCCTGCCCAATTTCTAAACCAACCATGGCAGCCTGGTCAATTGAAAAGATTCCCTCTTCGATTAACTGCATGACGATCACTTCTGCGGAGATGCGTCCGACCTCCACCTGGTTGAGGAACTCATCCAGGATGGAACGCAGCACACCGGCGCTGGTAGGGCGGGTTGGATTGGCGTAGAACTCGATCTGCACCACATCTCCTGTGGAGATCTGCCCTGCCGAAGGGATGATGCTCACTGTAAACCCTTCGGGGATGAAAATTGCTGCTGCAATCTGATCTTCATCCACATACTTCCGGGCGTCTTCAACTTCATCCAATATGGTGGGTGAGACCAGTCCCTTCAATTCTGAAGATTGAAACAGATCAATCAACGCTTGGCCAAGCTCACCGGCATCTTCATTCACGATCACCACAGGGATATTGTGCACACCCGTGCTGCTGCTGCCCGAAAAGCGTCCGCTGATTGCGCCCAATCCCAGCGTAAGGATGAACGGTGCCAGCAGCATCAACAGCAGCGCTGACCTGTCTCGTAAGAGCAGACGGATGTCTTTGAAAGCGAGTATAAAGAATTTTTTCAACTGCATGGTATCAGTCCCTCAGGGCGCGGCCGGTGAGATGCAGGAACACAGCTTCGAGGTTGGGTTCGTGCATATCCACCGAATAGATATGGATGCCCAGTGCATTTGTCTGTGAAACAACCGGTGCCAGGGCTTTCTCTGCGGAAGAAGTTATAATCGCCACTTGATGATCTGTCGGATTCGCCTGGATGACACAATCCATTGAGCGAAGGGATTCAGCCAGGTAAGCAGGGTCTTCGTTTTCCCCGAGGTGCAGGATGAGCGTGTCGGTCTCCCCCACCTGGGCGGTGAGTTCCTCCTGCGTCCCCAGAGCAATCAACTCACCATAGTCAATGATCCCGACTCGGTCGGAGAGCTCCTGGGCTTCTTCCATATAATGGGTCGTATAGAGAATGGACATACCGGAGCGGTTCAACTCCTTGACTGCTTCGAGGATCGCCCGGCGGGACTGCGGGTCAATCCCAACCGTGGGTTCGTCCATGAAGAGCAGCCTGGGTTTATGCAGCAAGCCCACAGCGATGTTGATCCGCCGCTTCATCCCGCCCGAGTATGTCTTGATGCGCTCCTTGGCGCGCTCCTGCAAGTCAACCTGTGCCAGGACTTCCTCAATGCGTGCCGAGAGTGCTTTGCCCGAAAGCCCATACATCTGCCCCCAGAACTTCAGGTTTTCAAGCGCTGACAGGTCGTCGTAAAGGGCAATTTCCTGGGGTACGATCCCTATCGAACGTTTGACCGCCATCGGGTGATTGACAACAGAATGACCACACACAATTGCATCACCAGAAGTGGGTGGAAACAACGTGGAAAGGATAGAAATAGTTGTTGTCTTGCCAGCCCCGTTGGGCCCCAGCAGGCTGAATACTTCCCCTTCATGTATCTCAAATGAGATTTCTTTAACCGCAGTCAGATCTCCATATTTTTTTACGAGATCATGTACTTTTAATATTGGTGCCATATACCCTCCAGAAAGATCAGTTCAATCATTAATTACCTTAATCAAAATGTATTATATGTGAAATTCCTCTCAAAGCCCTGAGATTTTATAAGTATTACAAAATCTTTGCAATAGGGGAAGTTTTACAGACCCACGAATTAATTACCCTCACCTCCAAGAACGCAGATCCGTTTCCTGCAACGTATCTGCGTTTCAATATTCGCTTGTCAAATCACCTAAAGGCGGCTATAATAAGGCTCTGAAATCGGGGCGTGGCGCAGTCCGGCTAGCGCGCTTGCATGGGGTGTAAGAGGCCCTGGGTTCAAATCCCAGCGCCCCGACTTTAGAAGAACCGCAGTCCGTTTTGGACTGCGGTTGTTTCTATTAGATCGCATCATGCATGTCTTTTTGACTTCAAACTAACAAATTAATTAAAATAAGTGGAACCCACCACATTGAATTGGAGGCCTTCCATGAAATTCAAGAGATTGCTGGTTTTACTTTTCCTTCTCCTACTCACAGGATGCCAGATCTTTTCCTCATCCAGCCCTGCCGGCGAAGGAACGCTTCTTTACGCCGCTGTTGATCAGGACGGGAGGTTCACCGGTGATTTGATCCTGAGTGATCTGAGCGGGAATACGCTGAACAGCTTCACAATCCCTGAAAAAGAATCTGCGGATCGCATTTCCTTTATGTTGACGATCAGAGCTTCTGGGATTGCCATTTTCCGGGTTGATTATGGGGACACAAATCAGTTCTTCTGGCTTGATACCGCAACAGGCGAGATGAAGACGCTTGAACTGGGAAATGCCAATCTTTATTCGGGGTTAAGTTTCAATAATTCGCATTATGCGCTTTTCAATAATTTTGTGTCAGATCAATCCAGGTTCGATATATTCCTTTTGGATTTATTTGCTGGAGAGGTGACCGATATCAGTCCACTGTTTGGAGAAGATCAGGAATTCTTCAGTTGGCTCTTATCACCCGATGAATCCTATCTGTTCCTGCGGGGAGAAACGCATTATCTCCTGCCAACAGCTAATCCCAGGGAAGCGCGCCAGATCCAGGCAGATGGGACAATCAGTAATGTTGATTTTTCAACCGACAGCCATCAAATCCTTCTCAGTATCTGGGGGGAGACAGAGAATCAGGTTGTCCTGCAATCCGTGGATGGTTCCGAATCCAAAGTCCTCTATAATGCACCGGGAAATTACATTCAGGCGGCTTTTATCAACAACGAAGAAATCCTTGTGCTGATGGAGGGCAAATCTATTGCCCTAAATTTAGCAACCCGTGAGGAGCAGGTGCTGTTTGAAAATGGGGGACTCATCCGTAATATCTTCCGGCTTCCCGACGATGAGGGCGTTTTTGTAAATCTCGCAGCCGACAGCGAAGAAACGGATGACTTGGTGTATGGATTTATCTATATCAATAGAACATCCGGTGAAATGAAAACATACCCCGAATTAACAGATATGTGGGTATTAGGAGGGGGATGGAATTCAAACGCTGAATGGGTATATCTTGCGGATGACACAATCAAAGTCACAAGCTTTAAAGCCGTAGATCTGTCAAATGGAAAAGTGGTTGATCTTCTTGATCTTGAAGCACCCACTTCAATGTTTACCTTTTATAATTTTCTATCTCAGGACTCCGCAACATCATCAGCATATTATTATGAAAGTGACTTCACCGAGAAATTTATCGCCATCAATGCCGAGACAGGAAAAACCTATGACCTGATAGGTCCTGAAAAGTATAGAGGGGTTGGAGGGATCAATCCGGAAAACGAATTATTGGCTTATATTGTTGTTTCCGAAGAAACTCACCAGCCCACGATCATGCTGTTCGATCTGCAGAATGGGAAGAAATATGAATTCGGCCCGGGAAGATCACCGATATGGATCATACCGTGAGGTTCTCTGCCGCAAATACCTTATTTACTAAGGATAGTAAGCATGTATCAGGATACCTGATCGTGTTTGAACCAGAGCAGGTTAGAATTATCAATAGTAATGATAATAACAATTATTTAAGTTAAAGGAGTCTCCCAATGGTGAAGAGTATTCGCGCTGGTTTCCTCGGCGCAGGCAGCATCGCCAAATCACATGCCTATGCGCTGGACGCACTCAAATTTTATTACAAGGATATCCCCAAAATCGAGAGGATCGTGGTCGCTTCACCTACGCCTGAAAGCCGTGAAACCTTTGCGAATCGTTTCGGTTTCAAGGAGGCTATCCCACCTGATGAAATCTGGGGACGAGACGATCTGGATGTGTTGTATATCCTGGGGATAAACCAAACCCACACGCCCCAATTAATTAAGGCAGCACTGATGCCTTCCGTTCAACGGATCTACGTTGAAAAACCCATCAGCACCTCTTTGGAGGAAATGCACGACCTGGAAACACTTGACAATCGCGACCATGGAAAATTCATCATGGTTGGTTTCCAGTACTTACAGAAATCTCCCTTGAGGCAGGCTTTAGCCCACTGGCGGAGCGGCGCCTTTGGCGAACCCGTTCATTTCCGGGCCGAATACCTCCACAGCAGCTACCTTGATCCCGCATACCGCGAAGCCCGACAGCAGCGCATAGCCCCCGCGCCGATCAACGGTGCATTGGTTGACCTGGGTTCACATATCATCAGCCTGATCATTGCCTTCTTAGGAAATGCATTGGTCGTTAAATCTGCGTCAGCAAAGAGCACAATAGATACTGTCAACGTTGATTCAGACCTCTGTACAACAGCCCTCTTGGAAGAATCCACTTCCGGTGCAGTTGGCACGCTGACTGCCAGCCGAATTTCCGCGGGGACAGGTGATCATCTTTCCCTGGAGATCCGCGGCACACGCGGCGCATTAATTTTCAACACTTCACAACCTGACATGTATGAAAGTTTCCTTCCAGACGAAGGATGGCGCAGGCATGAAGTCTCCTCAGATTACAAGCCCGATTCGAAATTCCCCTCTGGATATTCCCCTTCAGGCTGGCTGCGAGCCCTGATTCACAACCATTACCTTTTCCTGGGCGGCAAGCCGGGAATCAGCTTCCTGCCAGACCTGGCACACGGCATCCAGGCCCAGAAACTGTTGCTCCAGATCACAGATCTCATCCTTAAGGGATAACCTGATGCCGGCGGCTTGATCGTTCCTGCGTCCGCCGGATCAACCTGACCAAGCCATCGCCATCATACAGCACAATGGGTTTTCCTTCCACCCATTCAAGAGCCTGCTGCGTGAAATTTCCGGTGGTGATCAGGAAAGCAAGCTGTGCTTCCTCATGCAGCAGGGTGCCGTAAAGGTCACGCACCACAGGTTCACCCACCGAACCGCTGTAGCGTTTGCACTGCACGATCCATTTTTCTCCCTGATCGGTCATAACAGCCACATCCACACCGTGGTCCGAGTTTCCACCTACAACTTCCACGTGATGCCCATACGCCCTGAATAAAACCGCCACCAGAGTCTCAAATTTTTCGGGCGGCATCGCCAGAAGATCTTCCAGAGTCTGAGCATCTTTCAGGCGTATCCGGCTGGATTTTATCCGGTAGATCATGCTCCCGATCGCAATCCCACCACTCACTGTGCCCAAAATGATAAACAACACGTGATTGACGATTTCCGGCATGACCAGGATAGGCTCCTGTCCCTGCCAATAGATGAAAACCAGGCAAAACGCCCAGACGAGCCATCCAATAAAGATCCGGTCGGAAGCTTTACGAACCCTCTCAGTGAAGGGCTGTCCCCTTTTGAATAAAATGCGCAAGCCAAAAAGGATCAGCAGCGGCCAGAAGATATATATGATCGAGAAAAGGGCGATAAAGGCTTCCACCATGCATCATTCTCCAAATTAAAACAAAACCAGGTCCCATCATGATGATAGTCCCTGACCCCTGTTAAGTATACCATGCTAGAGGTTGTAAATTTATGTGAAAGAGAATTAAACTGGTAAGAAACTTGCAATATTTCAGAGTGATGAACCTTTGGACGTATTAATCTTGAGTCACAGGGAACCTTAGCGATTCAATAAACGTCTATAATAAAATTTCAAGTTAGTAATATGAAATGGACGGTATTCCTATGAAAAAATTTTCTTTAATTTCTCTTATCATCCTCACGCTGGTGCTTACAGGCTGTAATTTACCCGGGTCAAAAGAGGCCGCAGATGAATCAGGCGATTCTATGGCGACGGAAATCGCCAAGATCCTGACCGGGACGCCTGTGGAGGTCTTAGAACCAACCGATGAAACTGGTACGGCCAGCACCCCTGCCGACGAATCGACGGAATCCTCTTCAGGAGAGACAGTTGAAGATGTTGAGACAGCGACACCTGCGCCAACAGAGACACCGACAGCCACCCCAACCCCTACATTGGCTGACACAGATCCTGCACTGACCCTTGGTGACCCGGACTGGGTGGATGACATGGATAATGGTGACAACTGGCCAACAGGCTACAATGATTACACCAGCATTGATTTCAGCGAAGGCTACTTGAAATTGACTGCCGAGTTGGACATGGATGGCTGGCGGCTTACCTGGCCGTATCTGGAAGACTTCTATCTTGAAGTGACCGTGAAATCACCAAAATGCGAAGGCAGCGACCATTACGGCTTGATATTCAGGGTGCCGGATGGGACGAAAGCCAATCAAGGGTACCTGTACGGGATCACCCGCGACGGTAAATACAGCTTACGCCGCTGGAACAGCCAGGTCATGTATTTCCCCGTCAATTGGACAGCCAGCGATGCTATCCTGACCGGCGAGAACGCCGATAACATCCTGGGTGTGATGGCAAAAGAAGGGACACTAACCCTTTATATCAATGGACAGAAAGTGGATGAAGTAACAGACAGCAATTACCTGGCGGGCAGCTTTGGTATCTTCGTTGGCGGCACCAATGTTGATGACCTCACCGTGTGGGTAGACCGGATCCGCTACTGGGAAATTGACTGAACTGAACGGACGACGAACTTAAAAAGCGGTCATTTTATTGACCGCTTTTTAAGATTCCATTGTAGAAGAAGGGTTAGATCAATCCGAGTTCCTTGCCAACCTTCCTGAAAATTTCCAGGACGCGTTCAAGTTGTTCATCCGTATGGGTTGCCATATAACTTGTACGCAGCAACTGACGCCCGGGGGCAACAGCCGGAGAGATAACCGGGTTCACAAACACGCCATTTTCAAAAAGCATTTTCCAGGTCATGAATGTCTTTTCATCATCGCCGATGATGATCGGAATCACGGGCGTGACAGATGTCCCCGTATCAAATCCCATGCGCTTATATTCACGCCGCATCTTTTCGCCGATCTTGTTCACACGTTCGATCCGTTCCGGCTCCTCACGCATCACTTCCAGGGCTGCCAATGCTGAAGCCGCATTCGCAGCGGGGATGCTGGCGCTGAAGATCAGGCTGCGAGCCTTATGCTTGATGTAATCCACCACATCGGCCTCACCGGCGATGAAGCCGCCCAAAGAAGCAAAAGATTTACTGAAGGTGGACATGATCAGGTCCACGCCTTCCGTAATCCCGAAATGCGCCGCAGTTCCCCGACCTTCGCCAAGAACGCCCATGGCGTGAGCATCATCCACCATCAACCGGACGCCATATTCCTTGCACAGGGGGACCAATTCCGGCAGGGGGGCAATATCCCCTTCCATACTGAACAAACCATCCACCACAAGCATTTTACTTTTGTCTTCTGGAAGGCTCATCAAGACTCGCTTCAAATGCGCCATATCATTATGTCGGAAGCGTTCTATCTTGCCCCCGCTCAAGAAAGCGCCGTCTACGATGCTGGCATGGTCTTCCTTATCAAGGACCACAATATCCCCACGCCCAACCAGCGCGCTGATTGTGCCCAGGTTGACTTGCATACCCGTTGAAAAGACCAGTGCAGCATCCTTCCCAACCCAGTCCGCCAGTTTCGCTTCAAGATCCTCATGCAGGGTCATATTACCGTTCAAGAAACGCGACCCCGTACAGCTCGTCCCATAGCGTTTGATCGCATTCAGGGCGGCTTCCCGAACCTTGGGGTGCGTGGTCAATCCCAGGTAGTTATTTGATCCGCACATGATCACGCGGCGGTTATCATAGATGACTTCTGTTCCCTCATTTTCATCGAGAGGGATAAAGTAGGGATAGATCCCCGTAGCTTTTGCATCCTTGACGGTAGAGAATTGATAGCATTTATTAAAAATATCCATAAGTTCATCCTTTGATAAAAATATTTAACGTGGGCGATTATACCCAAAAAACAAATAATTTAATGATGAATAACAATCATTAATAGTAACCATGAAAACTCGGTGAAGTTGCGCTGATTATCTGAAGACTTTATAATTGAAATAGTGCTTTTCAGTAGGAAGGAGATTCGTATGAAAAAAGTGATCCTGATTATCAGCCTTATGATCCTGGCGGGGGTATTAGTTGGCTGCAACCTACCCGGGCAAAGTGAGCCGACAGTAGACATTGTTGCCACACAGGTCGCGAAAATGCTGACCGAAGCAGCCATTGAAGATGAAGTAGCTACAGCAACCTTATCGCCATCGCCAACCCAAACGGAACCCAGCACCGAAGATACCCCAACCTTGACAGCGACTGCCACTGAGACGCCAACCGAAACACACACACCAACAATCGATATTTCTGACCCAGCCGCACAATTGGGCTCCCCTGCCTGGACGCAGGATTTCGATGGTAATTCTAGCTCCTGGGATTTCGACTATGACCAGGCGACTTTTGAAACAGGCAATGGTTACTTGAACCTTACTGCAATTACCAGCGCAAACTGGCATAGCTGGTACGTTTCCAGCCCAAAGCTTAAGAATGCTTATGTAGAAGCAACCATCCTGATGGTCAACGGTTCAGGGCTGGACCGTTTCGGGTTGGCAGTCAGATCAAGCAATGACGGTCAGCAATTCTATTTCTTGAGCATCACCGCAGATGGACAGTGGGGCTTTTTCCGAATGGAAAACGACGTCAATATGAACGATGTCAATATCAATGAAATCAAGGGTTATCAGTCCGCTGAGCAGCTTAATGACATTGTTGGCACACCCCATCGCGTGGGAATCTGGATGGAGGGCAATGCCTACACTTTCTATATAGACGGCGAGGAAATTGGATCGGCATCCGATAACACACTAATGCAAAAAGGATATACGGGTTTCCTGATCGCTTTTGACGATACACCCGGGTTTACCGTACGCGTGGATCAACTGCAGTATTGGGATAATCCCTGATATCCATCTGATCAAATTACCAGTTTAATAATCATCGAGAGCGCACTATGAAAACCATCCTGTTTGACGCCCAAAACCACCGCGAACGCAAAGCATTCATCGATTTCCCTTTCAGGCTTTATCGAAACACACCCCAATGGGTACCGCACTTCAGGATGGAGATGCGCAAGATATTCAAACCGGATTACGCCTTCTACAACTATGGGGAAGCAGCTTTCATCCTTGTTAGAGATGAAGATGGTGAAGTCCTGGGCAGACTGGCAGTAGCAAATAATCACCGCTTTAACAACTTCTATAAATCAAAGACCGCCTTTTTCCATTATTTTGAGGTCATTGAAGACCAGGCTGTCGCTGAAGCGCTGTTCAACAGGGGATTTGAATGGGCAAGGCAGCAGGGGTTGGGTCGTGTACTTGGGCCAAAGGGATTCACAGTCCTGGATGGATTCGGGATGCTGATCAAGGGGTTTGAACACCAGCCAGCGTTCAGCCAGCCCTACAACCTCCCTTATTACCCTGGATTCGTTGAAGCGCTTGGTTTCACAAAGGTCAAAGATATCTTCTCCGGATGGGTTGATCGTAATACACATTTCCCTGAAAAGATTCTTAAAGCCGCGGAACTCGTTGAGAAGCGGGTAGGCTTCAGTGCACCGACGTTGAAATCAAAAAGGGAACTGCGAAGGGTCATCAAGGACTTCAAGAAACTCTATAACGACTCACTGGCGGGACCGGCAGGCAACCCTCCCCTGACCGACGAGGATATGGATAATATATTCTCTCAATTATTGTGGATCGCAGACCCGCGCCTGGTGAAGTTGATCTATAAAGACAATCAGCCCGTTGGGTGGATGCTCGGGTACCCGGACATCGGGAAAGCCATCCAGCGCTGCAAAGGAAGAATGTTCCCCATTGGCTGGCTGCAGGTCCTGCTCGAAAGCAAACGGACCGCCTGGGTGGACCTGAATGGGCTGGGCATCATCGAGGAATATCAGCGTCGGGGCGGCACCGCCATCCTCTATAAAGCGCTTTATGACAGCGTGATGAGTTTTGACCAATACACCTACGGCGAGATGCTGCAAATGCGGGAGGAAAATATCAACATCTTCCTGGAAGCTGCAAACATAGACATTAATTTCCACAAGGTCCACCGCCTCTATGAAAAGATCCTCTAAAATAATCTAATATCCCGATACTCAAATTACTTCATCGCTAATCACAATTCACTATCCACTTTCTTTATTGTCCAACCGCTTGCATATTTCATTATTTTCGTATATCATACTGGTATGACCACTTACCAGTCAGATAAATTCACAGAATTTTCTTACAAACCCATCATGAGACCCGCACAGATCGCCGAAACGCGATTAATCGATGCGATCCTGAACGGGACTTTCCCGATCAACAGTCACCTTCCCGGTGAACGCGAATTGGCGGAGACGCTGGGCGTCACCCGCCCCACCCTGCGCGAAGCCCTCCAGCGTCTGGCCGGCGATGGTTGGGTGGAGATCCACCAGGGCAAGTCCACCCGAGTCCGGGATTATTGGAAAGAAGGAAAACTGGGAATCCTGAACACAATTTCGGGGCATCCAACCAAGCTCCCGGAAAATTTTGTTCCCGATCTGCTGAACGTCCGCCTGGCGATGGCCCCGACCTATACCGGGCTGGCCGTCTCCAACGCACCCGAAGCGGTCGCTGCCCTTCTCGATGGCCGACTCGCATTGGATGATTCCCCTCAGAAATTTGCAGATTTTGACTGGACGATCCAACACGAATTCACACTGTTGAGTCAAAACTCGGTCTTTATCATGATTGTGAACGGGTTCAAGGACCTATTCCTGAACCTTGCGCCCTATTATTTTTCGATTCCCGCTGCCCGCCAGCACTCATTTATCTATTATGAGAATATGGCAAAGGCAGCCCAGGATGGAGATGCCCGGCGTGCCAGCCTTCTCACCGAGGAAATCATGCAGGAAAGCCTGAAATTCTGGGCGCAGACAAAATAAATTTGACCTTAATATAAGGAGGTAGCCATGAAACGAATCCAAGGATGGGGCAATATTGAAACAGATTATCCCGTACCTGAATCAGCCAGGGATTATCTGGAAAAAGTTGTCGGTAAACCACCGGTGCCGAAAAATATGCCAGTTGAAGAACTGCTCAAGAAGGTGCCGCCTTCCAGGCTTCCGGCCCATCCACTCGTCACCACCGACCCCGAGGAACGACTCCGCCGCGCCAGAGGGCAATCGCTGAACGACTGGGTGGACATGTATGACGGCCTGATCGATTCCTTCCCGGACGGCGTCACCATGCCGACCACCGACCAGGAGGTCCATGAGCTGATCCAATTCGCAGAGCAGCACCAGATCAACCTGGTCCCATACGGCGGCGGGTCCAGCGTGGTTGGTCATCTCACACCCCCTCACGAAGGCCCACCTACATTGAGCGTGGACCTGGGTAAAATGAACCAGCTGCTTGATCTGAACGAAGAGAACCTTGAAGCCACGTTTGGCGCTGGCGTTGCCGGCCCAGACCTGGAAGCCCAGCTTGAGAAACACGGCTACATCCTCGGTCATTTCCCGCAATCCTGGGAATATTCGACCCTGGGCGGTTGGCTGGTCACACGTTCGGTCGGTCAGCAGTCCTATCACTATGGACGGATCGAGCCGCTCTTCGTCACCGGACATATGGAAACTCCTTCCGGTCCCCTTGATACACTGCGTGTCCCCAAGAGTGCGGCTGGCCCCGACCTGCGCCATCTCCTCCTCGGTTCGGAAGCCCGTCTGGGCATCCTGACCAGGGCGACCATGCGCATCCGGCGCTTGCCGGAAGAAGAACATTTCTACGCCGCATTTTTCCCTAATTTCGAGATCGGTTATGAAGCCGTCCGGGAAATCGCCCAGGCAGAGCTACCCTTATCCATGCTGCGCCTCAGCGATCCCATGGAAACAGAAACGACTTTTCAGCTTTCCGGTGAAGAGAAACTGGTCAACATCGCCAAGAAGGGCCTGAATCTGTTTGGCCAGGGCGAGCAGCGCTGTATGCTGATCTATGGGCTGACCGGAAACTCCGCGCAGAACCATCTGGCTGACCGTCAGCTTGCGCACATAGTACGCGCACACCAGGGAATGATGGTCAAGTTCTATCTCGGCGAAGCCTGGATGAAGAAACGCTTCCTCACCCCATACCTGCGGAATACCCTGTGGGATCTGGGTTATGCCCTTGATACACTGGAAACAGCCCTTCCATGGGACAAGATCCTCGACGGTCAAAAAGCTATCGTCGGTTCAATCGGGCATGGGCTGGAAGATGAGAATGAACCGGTGCTGGTCTTCAGCCATATCTCACATGTCTACACGAATGGCGGCTCTATGTATGTAACGTATCTATACCGCCGCTCAAATGACCCCCACCAGACGCTGGAACGCTGGCGTAAACTCAAAAGCGCTGCCAGCCAGCAGATCGTCCAGCATGGCGGGACGATCACCCACCAGCATGGCGTTGGCCTGGACCACAAAGCTTACCTGCCGGCGGAGAAAGGCCCCCTGGGCAGTCATCTTCTCCAGACGCTGATCGAAGATGTCGATCCCAAGGGCATCATGAACCGCGGCAAACTGATCAGTACGGATTGAAGAAAGAAGGAAATGTATGCTGAATAGAACCTGGCGGGAGCAAACCTGGGCAGACCTCGATCAGCACTGGGACATCATCGTCATCGGCGGTGGGATCACCGGTGCGGGGATCCTGAACATGGCAGCGCACAAGGGATTAAAAGTCCTTCTCCTGGAAGCCCGTGATTTCGGCTTCGGTACGTCCAGCCGCTCATCCAAACTCATCCATGGTGGCATCCGCTACCTGAAAAACTACCAGTTTGACGTGGTCAGAGAATCCGTGCACGAACGCGAACGCTTGATCAAGGAATCTGACGGCCTTGTGGATCCTCTGGCTTTCATCTTCCCCTCCTTTGAGAATAATACGAAAGAGACCAGGATGATGAAACTCGGCGTCATCATTTATGACCTGATCGCGCCGAAGTGGCAGCATGAAAACCTGGGCAGTGATGTTGTCAAACATATGCTGGCCGCGATCAAACACGACGGTCTGGTCGGCGGCGTCAAATATTTCGATTCACGCGTGGATGACTCACAGCTTGTCCTGCGGGTTATCATGGATGGGATCCGCTACGGTGGGACAGCCATCAACTACGCCAAAGTGATCCAATTATGCAAATCCAGGGATGGCCAGGTTGAAGGTGTGGTTGTCCAGGATGAGACCGGCAGCCTGCATCCCGGGCAGAAAGAACTGACTGCTGGAGTCGTGATCAACGCAGCCGGTCCCTGGTCTGATGCACTCAGAGAGAAGATCAACGGCGCACCGAAGCTGCGCAGGCTGCGTGGCAGCCATCTGATCTTCCCCTATGAGAAGCTTCCCCTCAACGCTGCTGTCACCATGCTGCATCCGCGCGACGGGAGGGCCTTATTCGCCATCCCCTGGGAAGGTCAAACAATGGTCGGCACCACCGACCTTGACCACAACCTTTTCGAGGATGAAACCCGCATCACCAGGACGGAACTGGATTACCTTTTGGAAGCCGCACAGCATGTATTCCCCGATTTCCCGGTCACAGAAGAGGACCTCATATCCACATTCTCAGGCTTGCGTCCGGTCATCAATACGAACGCACCTACGCCTTCAATGGAATCCAGGGTGCATGAAATCTGGGATGAAAATGGCCTGGTGACGATTGCCGGCGGGAAGCTGACCATTTTCCGGGTCATGGCGGCAGACGTATTGAATTTCTGCCGCGACCGTCTCCCTGGGCGGCCCAGGTTTGACCACCGCACACCTTGTTTCATTCATCCCAAATCAAGCTCGGGAAATGGTTCCCTTGATCCCGATTGGCTTTTGATGGCCGGCCGTCTGGGTATGGATGTACATGCATTCTTTGAAGAAGCTGACCCTGACGATCTCCAGCCGATTGGAACCATGCCCGAATTTTGGGCCGAACTGTCATGGGCGGCGAAAAATGAGGCTGTGGTTCATCTTGATGACCTGCTTTTACGTCGGGTCAGGATGGGATTTCTCTGCCGGAACGGTGGTTTGGACCAGATCAACCACATCCGTGAACTCGTTCAAGAACCTTTAGCCTGGTCAGATGAAACCTGGGACAGGGAAGTGAATCGGTATCAAGATATTTGGAAAGAAAACTACTTCCTGCCTTAGGAATTAATATCTGCGGATATAATAGATTTCAGAAACCGGAAGTTTTCATTCACATCACCAAAGACGATACCTGGAGGAGAATATGGCTGGAGAACAGATCCTGGCAATTGATAACGGTACGCAAAGTGTTCGGGCGTTAATCTTTGACTTGCAGGGAAACCTGATCGCGAAAAAGCGCATCCCCATCCAACCCTATTATTCAGAAAGACCAGGATGGGCAGAACAGGACCCAGCCGTCTTCTGGGATGGAGTCTGCCAGGTCTGTCAGGGCATATGGGAGATGGATGGCGTGAATAAGGACGCCGTTGTCGGCGTCGGCCTGACCACACAACGCTCCACCCTGATCAACCTGGATGAGAACCAGCTACCCCTCCGCCCCGCCATCGTATGGCTCGACCAGCGCAGGACAGAAGGTCTCAAGCCGGTCGGCGGCCTGTGGGGCTTCCTCTTCAAGCTGGCCGGCATGCAGGATACCGTTCAATACCTCCAGGCCGAAGCAGAAGCAAACTGGCTCAGAAATTACCAGCCTGAGATTTGGAAAAAGACGGACAAGTTTGTTCTGCTGTCCGGTTTTCTGACCCATAAACTGACCGGGCGCATGGTCGATTCGATCGGATGCCAGGTAGGGTATCTCCCCTTTGATTATAAGAGTCAGGATTGGGCAGGGCCGCATGACTGGAAGTGGGATGCTGTCATGGTCGAACCTGAGAAACTCGTTGACCTTGTCCCGCCTGCCGGCCTGCTGGGTAAGATTTCCAGGGAAGCTGCAGAAGCGACCGGCATCCCCGAAGGGCTGCCGCTGATCGCCACCGCTGCGGATAAAGCCACAGAAGTGATTGGTGCGGGCTGCCTTGACCCCCATATCGGCTGCCTCAGCTATGGAACTACCGCCACGATCAATACCACCCATAAAAAATACGTTGAGGTGATCCCGCTGATCCCTCCCTATCCCGCGGCTGTACCGGGTGCCTATTCTCTGGAAGTCCAGATTTACCGCGGCTTCTGGATGGTGAGTTGGTTTAAAGAAGAATTCGGCCTGCTTGAGAAAAAGGAAGCTGAAAGCCTTGAGATTGAAGCTGAAGTCCTCTTTGATAAACTGCTTAACGAAGTCCCTCCCGGCGCAGAAGGACTCATCCTCCAGCCATACTGGTCCCCCGGGTTAAAACTCCCCGGACCGGAAGCGAAAGGCGCAGTGATCGGTTTCGGCGACGTCCACAGCCGGGCGCATTTCTACCGCGCCATCATTGAAGGCCTGGCATATTCACTGCGTGAAGGTGCGGAACGCACTGAAAAACGATCACACATCCCAATCACTTCGCTGCGGGTTGCCGGCGGCGGCAGCCAGAGCCCCGGCGTGATGCAGATCACGGCGGATGTCTTCGGTCTGCCTGTCTCACGTCCGCACGTCTATGAGGCTTCCGGGTTGGGTGCTGCGATTGATGTCGCTGTCGGATTGGAACTGCATCCGGACTTCGCTACAGCAGTGTCAGAGATGACACGCCTGGGTGAAACTTTCGAGCCGGACCACAAACTCCACCAAATGTACAGTGAGTTATACGAGCGGATCTATAAAAAGATGTATCAACGCTTGAAACCCCTCTACAGTGAAATCCGCGACATCATCAGTTAATAATTCACAGGATTCGCCATGTAGAAGTCCCTATGAAACCTATCAGGCAGTCAGGAACGCTTTTGTTCGTACTTTTCCTTATCGTTCTTTCTGCCTGCACGTCATCGGGAAATACCGCCACGCCTGGAGAGGTACTCACAGCTTCACCCACCCCCTGCCCGACCGGAACCCAACGCTCAACAACTGAAACAACAGCCGCAGTTTCAACTGACCCTTCTCCTGAAGCCAAGCCCTCCTCTGACCCGACAGCCCAGTGTGAGGGGATCAGTTATGATATGAACATCAGCTTGAATTACAGCGAGCACAGCCTGTCTGTCTACCAGATAATTGACTACACGAATGGCGCCGGCGCACCATTGGCAGAACTTCCACTGGTCGTCCCGCCTGCCCGGTTTGAGGGCGCTTTTGCGTTGATCTCTGTTCAGGCCGATCCTACGTTTGGAAGGGTTGAAAGCCGGATGGAGGACGGTGTGATCTACATTCAGCCCGACTCCCCCCTCGAACCTGGACAGAGCATCAGGCTTAACCTCCTCTTCCAGCTCCACCTCCCCGAAGGAGAAAGTGCTTTCGGGTACACGGACCGCCAACTCCTTCTGGCGGACTGGTACCCATTCATCCCGCTCTATATCGAAGGGCACGGTTGGCTGATCAATCCACCGGGTGATGTCGGGGAATACCTGGTCTATCCCTTGAGTAACTTCTCGATCGAACTCCAGATTTCCCCGCCAAATGAAAGCCTGATCGTCGCTGCCAGTGCGCCGCTGGTGGAGAATAAAGGCAACTGCTACCACTACCTGGCGGAAAATGTGCGCAACTTCTCCCTGGCAATCAGTCCAGAGTACCAGGTTGTCACGCAATGCTCAGACCTTGTGACGGCGAATGTGTACCTCTTCCCGGAACACACAAACCTGGGAGAGCGTGCAGCCGGACTGGTCCTGCAGGCCTGGGAAACCTACAGCGGTCTTTATGGGGAAAACCCGCGCAGTTTTCTCAGCGTGGTCGAGTCGGAGATCAACGATGGGCTGGAATGCGATGGATTGTTCTTCCTGAGCGACTGCTATTTCGATACCGCAGATGAAACGCCGCAAAATTATTTCGAGCTGCTCACCGTCCACGAAACCGCGCACCAATGGTTTTACGGCCTGATCCATAACGACCAGGCAAATGAGCCCTGGCTGGATGAAATTTTCGCCACCTACAGCGAGGTGCTGTTCTATGAAGCGCATCATCCTGAGCTGGTCCAATGGTGGTGGAACTTCAGGGTTTGGGAGTACACCCCGACCGGCGATGTGAATGGTGCTATCTATGATTACAGCAAGGTGCGCCCCTATATCAATGCAACCTACCTGCGCGGTGTCCTCTTCATGCAGGATATCCGGGACTGCATCGGTGACCCGGCATTTAAGGCGTTCCTGTCCGAATATACCCGAGTAGAAGGGAGTGATTTCAGAGATGCTGATTTCTTCTTTGAGATCCTGGCACAGGTTTCTAACGTAGATATTTCACCGATCATTGATGCCTATTTCGATTAGGCATAATTTGATGGATAACATGGTAAGATGAAATCCTCTACAGCTTTCATTTATTTATTGGAGTGCTTTCGTGACTGAATACAAATTGCCTTATGGAAATAGAAACCTGACCTTTACTATCCCGGATAGATTCAGCGTGGATACGTTGACCCCTGAAACCCTACAGCCCATCACTGATATCGATAGCGTCATGACACAAGCTTTTGCAAATCCGCTCGGTAAATTCAAGCTGACGGACTTTAAGGGTGCGAAGTCAGTGGGGATCGCGATCAACGACAAGACCCGTCCCATCCCGAAACCAAATCCACTCCCATCACTGCTTGGAACCTTAAAAACCCTGGGATTCCCCAATGAAGCCATCACTTTATTCATTGGCTCAGGGACGCATACCCCCATGACGAGTTCTGAACTATATGGCATCCTGGAACCTGAAATCATTTCGGATTATGACATCATCGTCCATGACTGCGATCATACGCCAATGGCCGATCTGGGGATGACGTCCTACCAAACACCCGTTAAGATCAATCAGGCTTATTATGATTGCGACCTGAAGATCACGGTCGGCAACATCGAACCGCACCACTTCATGGGTTTCTCCGGCGGTGTCAAGACTGCCGCCATTGGACTGGCAGGACGCGAAACGATCTCTGTCAACCATGCCATGCTCATCAAGGACCACACCCAATCGGGTCTCTTCCATACCAATCCCATGCGTCAGGACCTGGAGGAGATCGGGCAAAAGGCAGGCATTCACTTTTGTCTGGGGACGATCCTTGACGAAGACAAACATATCATCCAATTCCTGTTCGGTGATCCCACATCCGTGATGAATACCGCCATACCGACTGTAAAACGGACCTTCGGGGTCAGCACGCCCAAACCTTATGACCTGGTGATCGCATCCCCCGGCGGTCACCCGAAAGACATCAACTTCTACCAGGGACAAAAAGGGCTGACCCATGCTGCCAGGATCACGAAGGACGACGGTTGGGTCATCCTGCTGGCAGCCTGCCCAGAAGGATCGGGAAGTGAATCCTATGAAAAGTACGTCAAATCGGCAGGATCGCATGATGCGATCCTCACCGAATTCAATGACGGTTTCTTTCAGATAGGCCCGCATAAAGCTTTCCAAATCGCCAGAGAAGCTGTCCGGGTCAATATCGTGCTGGTCTCAGATATCCCTCCCGCCCAGGTGAAAGGTTGGAAAATCACACCCAGCAAACCCGAACTACTCGACCCACTCATCCAATGGATCACTGACAGATTTAAACCCGATGCCCGCATTGCAATCCTGCCGGGGTCAACACGGACCATGACCGAGGTAAAACAAAATGACTGAAAATGAATATATCAAAAACCCACACTTGGAGGGAGGCGATTTTTTCTGGGAGGGCAACTCGACCGGCATCCTGCTGATCCACGGCTTCACGGCCACGACCGCTGAAGTCCGGCTGATGGCCGAAAAGCTCCATCAAGCCGGATACACAACCGCCGGTCCTCTTCTACCCGGTCACGGCACCCACCCGGATGACCTGAACCGATCAACCTGGCAAATGTGGCTCGAAAAGGTGAAATCAGATTACGAGGCACTGGCTCGTAAATGCGACCGGACATTCGTGATCGCCGAATCGATGGGAGCCCTGATAGCGCTTGAACTCGCCGCCCAGCACCCTGAGATTGCAGGGCTGCTGCTCTTTGCACCCGCAATCAAGATTGACGGGCTCTGGCCGGCTCGCCTGCTGGCACCTTTCAAAAAATACCTGGTCAAGACCGGGGAAGATGACGGATTGCCCTGGAAAGGATATACCGTTTACCCGATCAAGGCTTCGGTTGAGATGATGAAGCTCCAGAAACATGCCCGGAATCAGCTCTCAAAGATTTCGCAGCCCACACTCATCTTCACAGGGGAATTCGACCAAACCATATCACCTGAATCGGCGGACATCATCCTAAATGGGATCAGCGCAGCACACAAACAGCACATCCACATGAAGGACAGCGCCCACTGCATCCTCATTGATCGGGAACTGGATCTTGCATTTCGATTCGCGGAACAATTCATTCTTGCGCCGGAAAGCCCAATCAAAGGTCAATTCTAAAAAACTCAAAAATCCAGAAAATTTTCTAACTGCTGAGAAAAATATCATCTTTTGCGGATAATTGGGGTTTATTTCCCCTTGAAATAGAACGTATGTTCTATTATACTTAAGGCATGGAAAGTCCACAGACACACCACCTGCAAACAAGCGCTGATGAAAAGCGGCAGCAGATCACGACCTTCCCGGCACCGAAAACGGGCAAGATCTCTCTGGTGGTCGCCCCGAAGACGGTCGTTGAAAGCATGATGTCCATGCTCTCAACCCTGGCACTGCGCGGCCATGTGATCGTAATTGACGGCGGCAACCGCTTCGACGGCTATGCCCTGGCCCGCGCCCTGCGGCGGCGCACCCACCAGGTCCAGCCTGCCCTGAAGCAGGTCCTGCTCTCACGGGCGTTCACCTGCTACCAGATGGTCGCCGTCCTGGCCGAGCTGCCCGCTGACGGCACGCCGGTGGTTGTTCTGGATATGCTCTCGACCTTCCTGGATGAGAACGTCAACCTGAACAAGCGCAAGCGGTTGCTGGACACCAGCTTGAACCTGCTGCGGCGCATCAGCGAAGCCGCACCTGTCGCTGTCTGGGCACGCACCCACTCTACCGTCGGCGATGAGGATCGGCAGCTGCTCATCTCGCTGCTGGAGGCAGCCCAAGACGTCTGGGAACTGCAGGCACCCGAAGCGCCCGCACACCAGCCGCCGCTGTTCTGACCAAGTATCACCCTATTACCAGTTTTTAAGGAGGACCCATGGGACGCACACTCCCTTCAGCAACCCAACTCATGCACCTGGAAGAAGCCGCTCTGGCGCGCTTCCGCCGCGCCCTGCGCCGGGGGGACCAGCTCGTCTTTGATGACCTTTTTTCCGCCGCCCAGAAGCATATCTCGGCCGCAGCCTATGCCGCGCATGCCCTGCCGTTTGAAACCTTCCTGATGTCCATGCTGCTTGAGGAGCATAAAGAGATCATGCACCTGCGTGAGATCGTCAAAAAACTTGAGGAGATGCATGCCTGAATTCACCGGCTGGCTGCTGGACCTATTCGAGGACCCGCACGAGGGCCTGATCCTCTACTTCATTGATGAGGCAGGCGCGCGCCGTCGCCTCCATCAACCTTTCCCGGTCACCTTCCACGCCCTGGGGACCAACGCCGAACTGCGCGCCCTCTGGCAGCACCTGAACAGCCGCCCGCGGGAGATCGCCCTCAGCCGCGCCCAGCAAACGGACGTCTTCAAGCGCCGGAAATTGACCACCCTGGCCGTCACCGTCCACAACCCCTACGAAGCTGGCAGGGTCTTCCACCAGACGGCTTCTCAATTCCCCAAGCTGGAATACGCCAACGCCGACCTGCAGATCTCCCTGCGCTTCGCCGCCCAAACGGGCGCGTTCCCGCTCTGCCGCTGCCGCGCCGCAGAAAATGAGGACCATCAACTGATCGAAATCGAGGTCCTTGAAGACGCCTGGCAGTTGAAGCCCGACCCCATCCCACTCCGCATCCTGTCCCTGTCACCGGACGTCGCCCCGCACCATGCCCGCCCGCGCCGCCTCAACATCGGCCTGGAAGGCGAGGACTACCAATTTGACCTGGGCGCATGGCGCCCGCTGCTGGTCAACCTGCGCGCCCTGATCCAGCGCTATGACCCGGACCTGATCCTGACGGACTGGGGTGACACCTGGCTCCTGCCGCTCCTGCTCAAGCAGTCTGAAGCGTATCACATCCCCCTGGGGCTCAACCGCGAAGCCGGGCGCGGCGTGAGCTGGCTGGACGAGCGCACGTACTTCTCCTACGGACAGATCGTCTACCGCGGGCAGCAGGTGCACCTGTTCGGGCGCTGCCACATTGATCGCCAGAACGCCATGCTCTGGAAGGATTGCCAGCTCGACGGCACGCTCGAGACCTGCCGGGTGACCGCGCTGCCCCTGCAGACCTCTTCGCGCGTCTCCCCCGGCACGGGCATTTCCTCCATCGAGATGCTGACCGCCCTGCGGGAGGGCATCCTGGTGCCCTGGCAGAAACAGCAGGCGGAAATGCTCAAACCCGCCGCAGACCTTTTCTCCGCAGACCAGGGCGGGTTGGTCTACCAGCCCCGGATCGGCGTGCACAAGAACGTGGCCGAAATCGACTTCGTTTCCCTCTACCCGGCGATCATGGTGCACTTCAATATCTCGCCGGAGACGATCCTGCCGGACCCGCACAAGGACAACATCGTCCCTGCGCTCGGCCTGGCGATCGACACCAGCCAGGATGGGTTGATCCCCAAGGCGCTGCGCCCCCTGCTGGAAAAACGCGTCGAGTTGAAGATGCGCCTCGCCAGCATCCCCACCTGGAACCCCGTCCGAAAGAACTTTGAACGCCGCGCCGCCGCGCTCAAGTGGCTGCTGGTGACCTGCTTCGGGTATCTCGGGTATAAGAACGCCCGTTTCGGCCGGATCGAAGCGCATCAGGCCGTCACCGCCTATGGGCGCGAGGCGCTGCTGCGCGCCAAGGAAGCTGCTGAGGATTTGGGCTTCGAGGTCATCCAGCTCTACGTGGACGGGCTGTGGGTCAAGCACCCCGACAGGACCCAGCCCCGGGATATTGAACCCCTCCTATTGGAGATCCAGGATCGCACCGGCCTGCCAATCGCCCTGGACGGCATTTACCGCTGGGTAGTCTTCGTTGGGTCCCGCCAGAACAAAGACCGCCCGGTCGCCAACCGCTATTTCGGCGTCTTCCAGGACGGCTCTATCAAGGTGCGCGGAATCGACGCCCGGCGGCGGGACAGCACGCCCTTTGTCTCCGATGCGCAGATGCACCTGCTGGAGCTCCTCGCCGGGGTGGAAGACCCCGAGGACGCCCTGCCGGAAACGGTCGCGTTCCTGCGGGAAAGGATCGGCGCGCTGCGCAGCAGGCAAGTGCCGCTCCCGGACCTTTTGGTCAGGCAGCGGCTGGGGCGCAAATTAGAAGCCTACCGCACCCCCTCGCCTGCCGCGCGGGCGGTCCTGCAGCTCAGAGCGGCGGGTAAGGAGATGCGCCCGGGTCAGCGGGTACCCTTTCTCTACACACTGGGCAAGCCGGGTGTATTCGCCTGGGACCTGCCTCAGAAGCCCAATCCCCGAGCTGTGAACGTGGCGCGCTACCAGAAGCTGCTCCTGCGGGCGGCCGGGATCGTCCTGGAATCCTGGGGGCTGAACGAAGAAAAGCTGACGGAACAGGTGCTCGCTGCAAGCAATCAGCCGCGCCTGCCGGTCCCACCCAGGCGGCACAAATCGAGGCACCACAGGGTTGAGTCGAGGGCTTTCAACCCCGCAATCGAACAAACCCTCAAAAGACATATACGGTAAAGAAAAACATTTGACGTCTCACGGACTTCAAGGTAAACTTGATAGCTCGGGAATAAACCAATCGCAAACCTCATTTTCGTTACTGCAACGGATCTGTAAATGTTCCATGTTACAGAATCCTATATCCATGATTAGCGAATAACCAGCCTTGTACGCTATTGTCATTATTTACTGTTCGACATGAACTGGAGATGAATACCTGTGTCCAAGAAAATTTATTATGACATTGACTTGAGTAAGACCATCTCAAAGAATCGTTTATTGGGCTTGTGGCGTTTGATGAAGGGATATCGCTGGCTCTACTTCATTGCGACCGCAGCCCTTGCCGTCGCGACGATCGCCCGTACACAAATAACCCTGGTCCTCAGCGATTTCGTTGACGATGTGATCATTGCCGGCGACTACGGGGCCACGTTTACCACGATCATTCTGACTTTCGTCGGGATGGCTTTCGTTCAGGGGATATTCTCCTTCCTTTCCGGATGGATGGCCTCAAAGTCCGCGGAAAGCATTACCCGCCGTTTGCGGAACTTCCTCTTTGACCACCTTCAACGCCTTCCCTACGCATATCACGCTGAAGCACAAACAGGTGACCTGATTTCCCGTGCGACCTCGGATATTGATGCAATCAACCGATTCTTCAACGACCAGGCGATCGGTATCGGGCGGATCCTCCTGATTTTCGTGATCAACTTCGTAGCGCTGCTCCAATTGGATACACAACTGGCGCTTGTCTCCGTGATCGGTATCCCCGTGATCGTTGGTGTCTCAATCTTCTTCTTCAGCAAGGTCTCGAATGCATACAAAAAATACCAGGAACAGGAAGCAACCCTCAGCAGCCGGCTGCAGGAGAACCTGACCGGGATCCGGGTTGTGAAGGCCTTCGCCCGTCAGGGGTATGAAAGCTACAAGTTCGACCAGGAGAACTGGGAGAAATTCAAGCTTGGGAAGAAGCTCATCTCCATTCACTCCCTCTTCTGGCCTGTTTCAGATATGATCTGCGGTGCACAGATGCTGTCATCCTTCTTTGTGGGCGCGATCATGGCATACAACGGTGAGATCACCGTTGGGACATACATCGCAAGCACCTCGCTCGTCGCCTGGATCATTTGGCCGATGCGCAACCTCGGCCGGCTGATCGTCCAGATGTCAACCGGACTCGTTTCCTACAAGCGCGTTGCCGAACTGCTCACTCAGAAACGCGAACCGCTCCTGGAAGGCAACCATCAGCCGGAGGGAACCGTTAATGGGGAGATCATCTTCAAGGATGTTTCCTTCGAATATGAAAAAGGCCATCCGATTCTGGCAGATATCAATTTCACCTGTAATCCAGGGAATGCGATCGCCTTATTGGGCTCCACCGGCTCGGGTAAGACCTCGCTGGTCAACCTCCTGCCGCGGTTTTATGACCCCACCGGCGGACTGATCACCCTGGATGGCGTGGACATCACGCGTTACCCCCGGATCTATCTCCGCTCGCAAATCGGTATTGTGGAACAGGAGCCCTTCCTGTTCTCACGCTCAATTGAAGAAAATATCACATATGGTGTCCACCGCAAGGTTTCAAAAGATGAGATCGTTCAAACCGCAAAGCAGGCAGCTATTCACGACGTCATCATGGAATTCCCCAAGGGTTATCAGACTCTGGTGGGTGAACGCGGCGTGACCTTGTCAGGCGGACAGAAACAACGCGTGGCGATCGCCAGAGCACTGCTCAAGAACCCGCGCATCCTGATCCTGGATGACTCCACCTCAAGCGTGGACACGGAGACCGAAGCACAGATCCGGGTAGCACTCAAGAACCTGATGGAAGACAGGACGACCTTCATCATCGCCCACCGAATCCAGAGTGTGATGAATGCCGACCAGATCCTTGTCTTCGATAAGGGGAAGATCATCCAGCAGGGCACACATGATGAATTAATGGGAACCGATGGGATGTATCGGGATATCTTCAATATCCAGACGAGAATCGAAGTTGAATTAGAAAAGGAAATTGCCAGTGTCGACTTATGAAGAACTTGAAGAAAAAGAATATGGGAAACTGACCGGTCACATTTTCCGCCGGCTTCTATCGCTTTTAAAGCCGCACTGGAAGTGGGTCGTCGGATTCCTGATCTGCATCGCAGTTGTCTCAATGATAGACTCCTATACGACCTACCTCAGTAAGCGGATCATCGATGAGGGTATTATCGCCGGAGACCGTGACGCAATCGTCAGGACGATCCTGCTCTACGGCGGGATCATCCTATTCCAAGCGCTGGCTGCCTTTGGGTTCATTTACCTGGTTGGCATCCTTGCAGAACGTGTCCGCTACGACCTGCGCAAGAGCATGTTCAACCACCTACAGCAGCTCTCATTGTCATACTTCAGCCAGACTCCGGTCGGCTGGATCATGTCACGCCTGACATCAGACACGGAACGCCTCTCAGACCTGATGACCTGGGGTGTTCTCGATATCACCTGGGCAATCGTGAATATCATTACAGCCGCGGTGTTCATGTTCATCATCAACGCGAAGCTGGCCTTGATCGTGATCGTGATGCTCCCCATTTTGATTCTCATCGCATACAAGTTCAGAAAACGGATCCTCTATCACTACCGCCGATCACGCAAGATGAATTCCAAGATCACCGCGGGATTCAATGAAGGGATCACCGGTGTGAGAGTGATCAAAGCGCTTTCAAGAGAAGAGAAGAACCTTGATGAATTCTCGGTGTTGACTGATGGCATGTATGAAGCCAGTTTCAAGGCAGCCTGGCTTTCTGCGCTGTTCCTGCCCACCGTGCAGATCATCAGTTCAATTGGACTGGCGATCGTTCTCTGGCGCGGCGGCATGCAGGTCCAGATAGGTTTGATGACCATCGGCGGCATTCAGGCTTTCGTCTCCTATATCTCATTCATCATGTGGCCGATCCAGGATATGGCCAGGGTATATGCGCAGATGCAGAATGCAGTCGCTTCCGCTGAACGAATCTTCCATCTGATCGATACGGAGCCTGAAGTCAAGAACCGTCCAAGGACCATCACAACCAAAACGATTGAGGGGGATATCCAATTTGATGACGTCCACTTCGCATATGATGAGGATGACCCGGTCATCAAAGGCTTAGACTTCAAAGTCAATCAAGGTGAGATGGTGGCACTCGTTGGGCCAACGGGCGGCGGAAAGACAACCATCGTCAACCTGCTCTGCAGGTTCTACGAGCCCACGCAGGGTACCATCACCTATCATGGCGTGGATTATCAGGATATGAAACTTCAGGATATCCAATCACGGATCGGCATGGTGCTTCAAACGCCGCACCTCTTCTCAGGTTCCATCAGGGAGAACATCCGCTATGGCAAACTCAGCGCGACGGATGAAGATATCGAAGAAGCAGCCAGACTCGCCGGTGCACATGATTTCATTATGAAGTTCGAAAAGGGCTACGACCAGGATGTCGGCGAGGGCGGTAATCTCTTGTCCGTAGGGCAGAAACAGCTCATCAGCATCGCCCGGGCGATCCTGGCAAAACCAGAGCTCTTCATCATGGATGAAGCAACCAGCTCCGTCGATACGCTGACGGAAGCGCTGATCCAGCGCGGTTTAGACCGCTTGATGCAAGGCCGCACCAGTTTCATCATCGCACACCGCCTGTCAACGATCAAGCGTGCGGATAGAATCTTCGTGATCGAAGACGGACAGATATCAGAAATGGGCACGCACCGGGAGTTAATCCGTAAGCAGGGAAAATATTTCTCACTCTATACCCAGCAGTTCCGGCAAGAGCTTGAAGCGCAGTACGATATTTTCAAGGAACCAGAAGTGGTTGAGCCTGCTGAAGCATAAAAAGTGATTGGAAACTTGAACCATGGACTGGGTGTCTCTTTCACAAGAGACACTCAGTATTTTTGTTTGTTCCATATCAAGAAAATATCCAACTCCATGAAGTGACAGCCGCTTATACCCAGTATAATCAAACTGATCCGAGAAAAAGCTGATCACTGCTGATAGATTCTGACAGTTATTTTCAGTTATTAGTTAACACATTGAATAGACAATCATCTTCCACAGGAGAATGATATATGAATGAAAATAAAGACCGAAAATTTTATGGTTTATCCGTATCTGAACGCCTGGAACGTCTTGGTGAGGGTTCACTCCTGGGAAAAAGCGATCTCAAGAACATACACAACCCACTTTCAACCGAAATTGCTGACTTTATGATCGAAAATGTTGTCGGCGTTCACTGCCTCCCGCTTGGGATAGCGCAACATTTCATTGTGAACGGGAGGGAAATGTTCATCCCCATGGCGATTGAAGAGCCCTCCGTTGTCGCAGCCGCATCCTTCATGGCCAAATTAGCCGGGTTAAGCGGTGGTTTCAAGGCGTC
>Ga0272443_10000701_pt1 | contig 57484 bp, 45 predicted proteins | sample SSMAcet12_FD_193581 | JGI IMG/M metagenome (GOLD analysis project Ga0272443, IMG submission 193581) | Marine sediment archaeal communities from Little Sippewissett salt marsh, Falmouth, MA, United States - SSM-Acet-12 | ecosystem: Environmental > Aquatic > Marine > Wetlands > Sediment ... | reverse complement strand
GCATGTGTGCTTTCGGGCGGCGTTTTCAACGGTTGCTACAACTGCCTCGGCGGGATCGAGAAGGTCATCCCTGTCGACGCGTTTATCCCGGGCTGTCCGCCGAGGCCGGAAGCCATCATCGACGGCGTGGTCAAGCTTCTGAAAGGGCTGGAGGAAGCAGAGAAGCAGCTTGAACATGCTCCGGAAGAGAGAGCACTGGTATGACGAGCGAAGAATGGCTCAAGGAAGCTTCAGATACTCTTCAGCCCTGGACGCGGGAATCATCCTGGCCGGAGGAAGGGCGTCTTGACATCGTGATTGACAGGGAGGCTGTTCTCCCTGCCGTTGAAGCGCTGGTTGCGGCGCGCTGGGGTTATCTGGCTTCCATCATGGGACTGGATCATGGGCCTGGTGAAGGCCGGATGGAATGCATCTATCACTTTTGCCGGGATGCCGCAGTGCTGGGTCTACGGGTGGAGGTCGGCCGGGATGACCCATCGGTCTCGTCAGTTTGTGGGCCGATCCCGTCGGCGAGTTTCTTTGAACGGGAACTGGCAGAGATGTACGGGATCACCGTGGAGGGCACGCCGGTGCCGGATAAATTATTCCTTCCGGATGACTGGCCGGAAGGTGTGTATCCGCTGCGCAAGGATTTCGACATGACGCAGCTTGAGGACGGGCAGGACTGATGGACAACGGCAGAGAACAGAACGAGACGTTTATTGTTCCCATCGGGCCTCAGCATCCGGCGTTGAAAGAGCCGGGGCATTTTGAATTCTCCGTCGATGGCGAAATTGTACAAAGTGCGACAGCCCGTCTGGGGTATGCCCATCGCGGGATTGAGAAGGCTACCGAGGAGCGCACCTGGGTCCAGAGTCAATACATCCTGGAGCGGGTCTGCGGAATCTGCTCGCACATCCATGCCGTTGCCTACTGCCAGGGTGTGGAGACGCTGGCTGGAGTGGAGATTTCGCCCAAGGCGATGGCCATCCGGGCGCTGGCGGCGGAGTTGGAGCGTATCCACAGTCATATGCTGTGGCTCGGTGTGGCTGCACATGAGGCAGGATTCGACACCCTTTTTATGTATACATGGCGCGACAGGGAGACCGTCATGGACCTCCTCGAGGGCCTTTCGGGCAACCGAGTTAATTACTCGGTGAATCTCCTGGGCGGAGTGAAATTTGACGTATCGCCGGAACTGAAGGAAGCCATCCTGAAGGGGGTCGATTTTCTGGAGGAGCGCAATAAACATTATCTGGATGTGGTGACGGGCGATGAGGCATTTCTGCGGCGGACGCGCGGAATCGGCGTGATGTCGGATGAGGAGGCTGAACGGCTGGGAGCGGTCGGACCGACCGCGCGTGCCTCAGGTGTTGCTCGCGACGTGCGCATCCAGGCACCCTATGCAGCGTACGACATCTTCCCGGTTGAGCTGGTGATCGAGACGGATGGCGATTTGCTGGCAAGATTTGTCGTTCGTATCCGGGAGTTATTCGAGAGTTTCCGTCTGATCCGGGAGATTGTCAACAACTTGCCTGAGGGCGACCTCACTGTACGCATGCCCCGGAAAGTCAAAGCTGGAGAAACCGTGAGCCGGGTGGAAGCGCCCCGCGGCGAGCTTTTCTACTTCATCCGCAGCACCGGCCAGGAAATGGCTGACCGGGTCAAGGTGCGGACACCGACGCTCTGTAATTGGGGATCCGTTCTGACCACCGTTATCGGCCATCAACTCGCTGATGTCCCCATGATCCTTGTGGGCATCGATCCCTGCTTCTCCTGCAATGACCGCATGATTCGCCTTCGTTCCAGGGACGGAGATCGGTCGTGGACGTGGGAAGACTTGCGTCGATATGGAATTGAGTACTACCGATGAGCACACTGGTCGATTTGTTCACCCTTCTTATCTTCCCTGGCGGATTGATGCTGGGCATTGCTGCTCTTGCCTATGAATGGGTCAACCGCAAATTGGTCGCCCGGCTTCAAAACCGCATTGGGCCGCGCTGGTTTCAGCCGGCTGCCGACTTTGTCAAACTGCTTGCAAAAGAAGAAGTTCTGCCGGAACAGGTCGTTGCAGGATTGTTCTATATGCTGCCGATCATTGCTGTTGCGGGTGTGTTCACCGCCGCCCTGAGTGTCCCGATGTTCGGTGCGCAACCTGCAAGCAGTTATCCCGGGGATCTCGTGGTGACTCTGTACCTGCTGGGGCTGCCGACGATGTGCCTGGGGCTGGCAGGCTCCAATACGCTGGGTCGTTTTTCCCTGGTCGGGGCAACGCGTGCCCTCACGCAGTTCTTTTCGTACGAGGCGCCGTTCATGATGGCCATGCTGGGGCCGGCTCTTGTGGCGCAATCCTGGAGCAGTACCGAGATCGTTGCTCATGCGGGAGGTCGGTGGCTGCTCCTTTCGCAGCCCATTGGCTTTGTTGTTGCGATGATCGGGCTCCTGGGAAAGCTGGAGATGCCGCCCTTTGATGCACCTGAGGCAGAAACAGAGATCGTCGCAGGAGCGCTGACCGAATACAGCGGGCGCGGTCTGGCGCTGTTTCATCTCGCCAAGGATGCCGAGTTGGTGATTGGGCTTGCGTTGATTGCGGCCCTCTATCTTGGCGGTGGTTCCACATGGTGGATGTTCTTGCTTAAAACCCTGGTGCTGCTTCTCTTTCTCGCTGGTATTGAGACTCTGGTGACACGGTTACGGATCGAGCAGACCGTCGGTTTGTGGTGGAGGTATGTGTCGATGCTCGTTCTTGTGCAGTGGGTCGTAACCATTGTCTGGGAAGGACTACTCCTATGAAACTCGCAACCATGTTTGAGGACATCGTGGCCTCCATTGTTCATCGCCCTGTCACGCAGCAGTATCCTGCCGAACGTCGCGCCATGCCGGATGGCGTGCGAGGCATGTTGACGTGGGATAAGGAAAAATGTGTTGGCTGCGGTTTATGTGCGAAAGACTGCCCGTCCGGTGCGTTGGAGTTCTTCGTCCTTGATCGCAAGGAAAAGAAATTCGTGATGCACTACCTTGTCGATCAATGCCTCTTCTGCGGCCAGTGTGCCGCGAGCTGCAGGCAGGGAGCCATCTCACTGGCGAACGAGGAATGGGAACTGGCAGCACTTGAGAGTGAACCATTTGAGCATTTCTATGGTCATGCAGAAGACGTATCGACGGTCGTGGCGCAGCGATCTCACTCAAGCGCTTAACGATCTGCAAGGTCCGGACGGTCACGTGCGGACGGCATTTGTCGGCGTAGGCAATGAGCTGCACGCCGGGGATTCGATCGGGATATGGATCGCTCGTGCGTTGACTCCGCGCTTCTTGGACCGGGAGGATGTCCTGGTGCTCGATGGCGGATTGGCGCCGGAGAACCTGACCGGTGTGCTACGGCAATTCTCGCCTCATCTGGTGGTGTTCATCGATGCTGCGGTCTTTGATCTGAACGAAGAGCCCATCCGCTGGCTCGATTGGCAGGAGACCATCGGGTTGACCGCCTCGACACATAGCCTGCCGCTGCACATGGTCAGTTCGTATCTAACGCAAGAATTGGGCTGTGAGGTCGGTCTGCTAGGAATTCAAGTGGAAGGGGACGGTTGTAGCGAGGCGTATATGGCTGACGTGGTTTCCGCGCTGGAGGATGTAGTCGCTGGTATGGCGTAAATTTTTTTATCGTTTGATCGTTACAAGTTTCACATATTCGTGGATCGCCGGATGTCCAGATTCAGGACAGCGTGCGAAACCAACTATCTCATGAGGAGTATAAAAAATGGCTACCATCATCACAACTTACAAAGGCGACATGGCATTCGAGACCAAGCTGGGCAACCACACGATCACGATTGACGTCCCCGAGAGCATGGGCGGCAAGGATCGGGGACCTACGCCTCCGGAGTATTTCGTTGCAGCATTGAGTTCATGCGTTGCTGCTTTTGCGGCATCGTATTGCTGCAAGGCGGGCGTGGACTGCTCGGATCTTTCGGTGGAGGCAAGCTTTGAGAAGGTTTCGAAACCCACGCGCCTGACGGATTTCAAACTCAAACTCAATCTTCCACATGATTGCTGCGAAGGCCGTGAAAAGGCCATCCTCCGTGCAGCAAGTCACTGCCCGGTGCACCACAGCATCGAAGACTTTGAAGGGCTTGAAATAGAGCTGACGCACGCGTAAGCCGAACGACCGGATTGGAACCAGCGCCGCCCTGATCAGGGCGGCGTTTTCGATGGAAGACGAAATGGGGGTATCATGAATCAAGACGTGGATGGAGACTTGGGTTGCCCGCCGCTATCTTTCGGTTTTATGCTGCGTTGAATGATTTCTTGCCGCAATGTCAGCGCGGCTCGCGACTTCGCTACGATTTCAACGGGAATCCAGCGGTCAAGGACGCGATCGAAGCCCTCGGCATCCCGCATCCTGAGGTCGATTTACTCCTCATCAACGGGGAGCCGGTGGATTTCCAGGCGCTGCTCAACGACGGCGATCACATCAGCGTGTTTCCTCGGTTTGGTTGTTTCCCCGTCGGGGATGTTTCCCGTGTGAAGCCGCCGGATCTTGACGAGGCGCGTTTCGTTCTGGATGTCCATCTTGGCCGGCTGGCAGAGCGTCTGCGCATGCTCGGATTTGATGCCTGGTATTCCAACCAGGCGGACGACGCAGAACTGGCACACCGATCTTCGCGTGAACAACGGATCCTGTTGACACGCGACCGGGGATTGTTGAAACGGAGCGAAGTGGTGTATGGCTACTGCGTCCGCTCGCTGGATCCCCGCGCGCAGGTGCTTGAAGTACTGAATCGATTCGCGCTGTGGGATCTGTTCCAGCCGTTCAAGAGATGCACGGCGTGTAATGGGCTCATCCATCCGGCATCCAAGGATGCCGTCCTGGACCGGCTGCTTCCCGGAACGCGCGAGGCGTACGATGCATTTTATGCCTGCGATCGTTGTGGCAAGGTGTACTGGGAGGGGATGCATGTCGACGAGATGCGGGAATGGATTGAATCGCTTCGGGCGGCACGACGGGGGAATGACGGGCATGGTTGCTAGTTGACATTCGCGAGAAGAATTAGTACAATTGTTCTAGAAGCGGTGGGTAACGGAAACGAAAGCGGCTAACCGGGCCAGAACTGTAAATGGATCCCCACCAGAAAGGTCTTCCCATGTATCACAAGATAATTGTTGTTGGCAATCTCGGTCGTGATCCGGAGATGCGTTACACCCCCAGCGGGCAAGCGGTCACCAACTTCTCGATTGCGTCTACGCGGCGATATTCCGATCGCAGCGGCGAGCAGCGCGAGGAAACCATCTGGTTCCGCATTTCCGTATGGGGAAAGCAGGCGGAAACCTGCAACCAGTATCTCTCCAAGGGCCGGCAGGTCCTTGTCGAGGGACGGCTGAATCCTGACGACAACGGCAATCCGCGCACGTTCCAGCGTCAGGATGGAAGCACCGGTTCATCGTTTGAGATCACCGCCCAGACGGTCCGTTTCCTGCGTGGCGGCGGAGACAGTGGCAATTCGGGCGGCAGCACCTATGAACCTGGTGGCTCACAGACGGAAGACGACATCCCCTTCTAAACCCATTGATGAACCCTGCCGGATCGTCTCTGACATCCGGCAGGGATTCCACCTGTCAGGAGAACGGAGATGACTGCACAATCGAAGCGGTCGCCGGCGCCTAAGGCTATGCCGGTCAAGATTCCCCAGAACCTGGAACCTACCTACGCCAACCTTGCTCTCATCACACATTCCCATTCCGAAGTCGTCATGGATTTTGCGCAGATCATGCCGCAAATTCGGCGCGCGTCTGTTAAACAGCGCATCATCATGAGCCCGGTCAATGCGAAACTGTTTCTAAGGGCGCTGAAGGGCAACCTTGAGCGGTATGAAGCGCACTTCGGAGAAATCAAACTTCCTGAAAAGCCTTCACTGGCCGATCAGTTGTTTCGCCCCGGTCCGGACGCACCTCCCACGGACGAAGAGGCAGAGGACTAGCCATGTTGAAAGCACTTGATCAGATCGGCGAGCAAGCCCTCGCCTACTTCGAGAAGAAGAATGCTGCGCGCGAGCGTGCGCTCGAGCAGTCGCGGACACTCATTCGACAATGCTCGCTGACCATCCGCGCCATTCACCGTGAAGAGGAGGAGCTTGCGAAAGAGCATCTCGCCAACGCTGAAGCCATCGTTATAGCGCTGAAGAAGGATCTGGACACCTATCCCGATATCTTTCACGCAGGCTATACGCGGGACGCCTTGAAGGAATTTGCAGAAGCCAATATCACACGCGCGTTGATCGTCGGCGATCCCCTTCCAACCCCCGAAGACCTCGGGATCGATTTTGCTCCCTATCTTGGAGGCCTGGGTGAGGCGGCTGGCGAACTACGCCGGCGTGTTCTGGATATGCTGCGCGATGGGTATTCCAGGGATGCCGAGCGGCTGCTTGAGGCGATGGACGAGATTTACAGCTTGCTGGTGACCGTGGATTACCCGGATGCCATTACTGGCAGCCTCCGAAGGATCACCGACATGGTGCGCGGTGTGACCAAACGCACACGTGGAGACCTGACGACAAGCGCGCAGTTTCATGATTTGAAAAAGGCACTGCAGGCGTATGGCGCCGATCTGGAGTCACTTCCGGAGGATGAGTAGCCGGGGGGAAATGCCCTCAGCCATCCAACTCCGCTATAATATCCCGTGATGACACACCCCTCGATGTCACCTGAGCGTATTTTGCTCGTGCCCCATCCCGCCATGCCGCATGCGGCTTCCCTTGCGGAAAACATGAGCGCGTATCTGCGCTCACAAGATATTGATGTTGCAACAACGCCCTTGCACGAAGATGCATACCATCAGCAAATGGACAATGCGTGGCCGCAGGTCATCATTACACTAGGCGGCGATGGCACCATGCTTCGAGCCGGTCATCAGAGTGGCCCAGCAGGAATACCCATGCTCGGGATCAATATGGGACGTTTGGGTTTTCTTACAGAGGCTCCGGGAGAAGGATGGCAAACGGCTGTCGACCAGTTGCTTAAGGGAGATTACTGGATTGAGCCCCGCATGATGCTGGAAGCAGAACAGTTCTCTGGCGAGGAGACAAGAGGCTCCTGGCTGGTGGTGAATGAATGTGTCGTCGGGCGCGGAGAGCAGGTGCGACCTGTGGAACTGCGGACAGAAATTGACGGGCATCATCTCACTCGCTACATGGCGGATGGCCTGATCGTGTCCACCGCGACCGGCTCCACGGCGTACGCGCTGGCCGCTGGTGGGCCGATCCTTCCGCCGACGTCACGCAATATCCTGCTGGTACCTGTCGCTCCACACCTCTCAGTAGATCGTGCAATCGTGCTCGAGGAAGATTCCACAGTTTGCATTCGTGTTCACACGGATCATCTTGCATCATTGTGCGTGGATGGCAAGCTGCCAGTGCCCTTGCTGGATGGTGATTATGTCCATCTGCGAGCGAGTGACCACAATGTCACCTTTATTCGCATGCGCGGGCGCGATTACTTCTATCGCGCGCTGACATCGCACATGAACATCCATGCAATCAAGGGAGAGATGGGATGAGCGACACACCATTGACCTGCGCCAACCATCCCGATCGTGAAACCAGTCTGCGCTGCAATCGTTGTGATAAACCCATCTGCAGCGAATGTGCAGTCTTGACACCGGTCGGCTATCGATGCAAGCAGTGTGTGCAACGGCAGCAGCAGCAATTCGAGACGGCCCGTCCCCTGGATTTTATTCTGGTGGCATTCGTTGCGATGATTGGAGGGGTGGTCGGGTCGTTCGTTCTGGGCTTCGTCGGCTTCTGGGGAATTCTGGTGGCCCCTGTCGCAGGTGGCGGCATTGCCGATGTCCTGCAGCGCCTCATCCGACCGCGCCGAAGCCGCAGCATGCCCTGGATTGCAGGAGCGGGAATTGCCGTGGGTGTGCTGGTGCTGCAACTCTGGCAGTACTATCCCTATTTCACGGCAATGTTATCAAGCCCGACCGGCTTTGCCGGGTTGGTGCCCATCCTGTTGTGGCCGGGGATTCACGGTGTTCTGATGGTCATCTCGGCATATTCACGAATGAAAGGAATTCGTCTTTAACACAGCATGTTAAAGGAACTGACGGTTCGCGATTTTGCCATTATTGAGAATCTCAACCTCGAACTGGGGCCTGGATTTGTTGTGTTTACAGGCGAGACCGGCGCGGGCAAGTCGATCATTGTGGATGCCGTTGAAATGCTGCTTGGCGCTCGGGCAGATACAACCATGATCCGGACCGGAGCGGACCAGGCGATTCTGGAGGGATTGTTCCTCCTTGACGAATCCATTAAAGAGGATGTGCTCGCGATTCTGGAAACCGAGGGATTGCGGGACTCCGACGACATGGTGATGCTCGGGCGGGAGATACGCCTGGAAAATCGCAATATCTGCCGGGTGAATGGACGCAGCGTTAATCTCAGTGTCCTGCGCGACATCGGCGAGTATCTGGTGGATGTACACGGACAGTCCGAGCATCTGAGCCTCCTGCGAGTTAAGGAGCATATCAATCTGTTGGATCGCTTCGCCCATGTGGAAGGACTGCGGGCAGGATTTGCGGATCTTTTCGCTCAGCTTCAGTCGACTCGATCTGACTTGATGAGGCTTCGACAACAGGAGGCTGACGCCGCGCGGCGAGTGGACTTGCTGACCTTCCAGCTGGAAGAGATTGAACGTGCGCAACTCACAGAAGGTGAGGAAACAGCCCTTGTCGAGGAACGCACACGCCTTGCGAATGCTGAAGATCTGGCCCTGCTCGCTGAAAAAATCCTTGCAGCCCTCATTCAAGGAAGTCAGCAGGAAAGCGCAGCGCAGGACCAACTGGGTCTCGCGCTGGGAGCCATCCAGAAGTTATCCAGCCTTGACCCCTCCATGTCCGAAACGGCTGCCGAGCTAGAGGCGCTGGTAGAGCAGACCAAGGATACAGGCCGGCACATCCGGACGTATCTTGACGGAATTGCCTTCGACCCGCAGCGCTTGGAGGAGGTTGAGGAACGCCTTGCGTTGATCCATGATCTTGAGCGGAAGTACGGGCATGGGATTGACACGATTCAGAACTATGCCCGGAATGCTCGCGAGGAACTGGATGGGATCACCCATTCGGAACAAAGGAAGAATGCGCTCGAGCAGGAAGAACGCAAATTGCTCGAGGACATCCTTGTAATGGGCATGGAGCTGAGCAGAGCAAGAATGGAAGCAGGTACGCAACTGGCCGGTGGCATCGAAAAGGAACTCGAAGATCTCAAGATGGAATCGGCTCGCTTCAACATCGCCATGACCATGCAGGATGCTGTGGACGGGGTTCTGGTGGACGAACGCAAGGTTGGCATCCGTTCAAATGGTCTTGACCAGGTTGAGTTCATGGTCGAGCCCAATCCGGGTGAAGGTTTTAAACCGCTGGCGAAGATTGCATCCGGAGGCGAGACCTCTCGCCTGATGCTCGGATTAAAAGGGGTGCTGGCGTCGGTCGATCCCACGCCAAGTCTCATTTTTGATGAAATTGACCAGGGCATCGGCGGGCGAGTAGGAGCGATTGTCGGGCGAAAGCTGTGGCGTCTCTCATCCAACCATCAGGTGCTTTGCATCACCCATCTTCCGCAACTGGCTGCGTTCGGTGATCAGCATTTCAAGGTCGAAAAGCATGTGGCGGATGGTCGGACCGTAACGGCAGCGCGAGAGCTACAAGGAAGTGCGCGCATTCCCGAACTTGCGCTCATGCTCGGAGGCGTCACGGACACCAATCTGGAGAGCGCCGCTGAAGTCCTGCGAACAGCGACTCAGGAAAAGCAGCAATCGGCTTGATTTCTTAAAGGGACAGAAAAACTCCGGCCTGCACTTCAGCAGGCCGGAGTTTGTTAGTACCCATGGTTCGACCGCGGCTATTTCGTGCGGAAGATGATCCCCGCTTCTTCGTCGTAATCCACCACAATCAAACTGTCCGATTTGTGCTGACCTTGCAGGATCTGCACAGATAGTGGGCTTTCCACGTGTTTTTGAAGGGCGCGCCGGAGCGGTCTGGCGCCGAAGGCAGGATCATATCCCTCGGTTGCCAGCCAACTGAGGGCAGCGGGTGTGAGTTCGACATGAAGGCCATGCTCGCCAAGCCGGTCCTGAACCTGCTTCATCTGCAGGGCAACAATCTCTTCCATGTTTTCCTTGGAGAGGGGCGAGAAGATGATAATCTCGTCAATCCGGTTAAGGAATTCGGGTCGAAAGGTGTCTTTCAACGCTTTATCAATCTTCTCCACATTCTTTCGCTCTCGGTCAGCCGCTTCGCCTTCTCCGAACCGCTGGAATCCGAGTGAACCGGAACGGGTGACGAACTCCGTGCCCAGGTTAGAGGTCATGATGAGCACGGTGTTGCGGAAATCAACGATACGACCTTGCCCGTCTGTCAGACGGCCGTCATCCAGAATCTGAAGCAGCGAGTTCCATACTTCAGGATGGGCTTTTTCAATTTCATCGAAGAGGACAACCCGGTAGGGTCGGCGTCGTACCGCTTCGGTTAGCTGTCCGCCTTCTTCGTAGCCGACATAGCCGGGAGGGGCCCCAAACAGGCGGGAAACGGTATGCTGCTCACGATATTCACTCATATCGATGCGGACAAGCGCCTCTTCGTCATCAAACATGAATTCGGCAAGCGCTTTCGCCATCTCCGTCTTGCCCACCCCGGAGGAGCCAAGGAAAATGAACGATCCGATCGGCCGTTTGGGGTCTTTCAATCCAGCACGAGCCCGACGGATGGCGTCGGCCAGCGCTGAGATGGCTTCTTTTTGACCGACGATCCGTTCCTGGAGGCGTTCTTCCATCTGAAGCAGACGCTCCGCCTCGCTCTCCATCACCTGGCTCACGGGAATGCCGGTCCATTGGGCTACGACCTCGGCAATGTCGTTCTCATCGACGAGTTCGTCCAATTGATGTTCTTCTTCCCACGCGTCCCGCTTGCTGCGGAATTCCTTCTCAATCCGGAGTCGTTCCGATTTCTTCTCGGCTGCCCGTTCGTAATCGCGCTCGATGCCAGCCTGTTCTTCCTCCGCCATGAGACGATCCAACTCGTCTTTCATGTCCTTGAGCTCATTGGGGAGGGAATACAGCGCCACACGCAGTTTGGCGGCAGATTCATCAATCAAGTAGATGGCTTTATCGGGAAGATGGCGGTCGGTTACATAGCGGTGTGAAAGGCGAGCGGCCTGTACCAGCGCTTCGTCGGTGAAGCGGACCTTATGATGTGCCTCATAACGGTCTCGCAGCCCTTTGAGCATCAAGATGGTCTCTTCAACCGAGGGCTCATCGACATAGACGGGGGCAAAACGGCGCTCGAGGGCGGCGTCCTTTTCGATATGCTTATGGTATTCATCCAGCGTGGTGGCGCCGATGCACTGCAGTTCTCCCCGCGCGAGAGCGGGCTTGAGCATGTTGGAGGCATCCATTGCCCCCTGCGCCGCGCCGGCTCCAACAACCGTGTGGAGCTCATCGATCATGAGGATGATTTCACCCTCGGCGCGTTGAATCTCTTCGATCGAGGCCTTGAGGCGCTCTTCAAATTCGCCCCGGAAGCGGGAACCGGCAATCATTGCACCCAGGTCGAGTGAGACGACGCGCTTCCCGGCGAGGATCTCAGGAACGTCGTTGGCGGCAATCTTCTGCGCCAGGCCTTCCACAATGGCCGTCTTGCCGACGCCAGCTTCGCCGATGAGCACCGGGTTGTTTTTCGACCGGCGTGAAAGAATCTGGATCACCCGCAAGATTTCATCGTCCCGGCCAATGACAGGATCAAGTTTTCCGCTCTTCGCCAGCGAGGTGAGGTCGCGGGAGTATTTCTCCAGCGTACGATACCGTGTCTCGGCTTTGCGGTCTGTCACCCGCTGCCCACCCCGGAGATCCTTGATGGTGTTGAGAACCCGATCCTTCGTGATGCCTTCATTCTGCAGCAGGCGTGAAATGGCCGTGTTGCGTTCCGAGAGGATGGCGAGGAAGAGATGCTCGGTCGAAATGTACTCATCCTCGAGGCGGTTGGCTTCTTCGTTCGCCATGTCCACGACGCGCTTTACGCGCGGCGTGATGAAAATCTGACCGGCGCCTCCGCCGTAGATATTGGCTTTCGGGCTGCTGCGCAGCTGCTGGTCGATGCGATCGGTGAGGGCCTCGATGTCGATGTTCATTTTCTCGAGGATCTGTGTGATCACACCTTGCGGTTGCTCAATCAGCGCCAGGAGGATGTGTTCGGTATCGATCTGATTGTGCCCATAGCGCTGGATGATTTCGGCTGCCCGTTGGGCGGCGTCTTGTGCGCGCTCGGTAAAGCGATCAAATCGCATCATGGGAGAGCCTTCCTTGGTTAATTACTATTGATGCCTCGATTATATCAACCGTTGCGAAAAAGCGTTGTTAGAAGCATGTATGAAACTGGAGCATGAGCGATGAAGGATGCGATGCATCTTCGTGAGGTTGTGATTCGAGCCTCTCCTGAGCGAATATTCAGAGTGTGAATCTATGCTATAGTTGTTGAATATTACAGGAAATATCATCAGGTTTGTGTGGATCCACGGTAAGGGGAACCGATGTTTGACCGCAGCGCGAGAGCCGCATTCCGCATTGCACTCATTTACTTAATCGTTTCCACGATGTGGATCCTGTTCTCCGATCGCGTTCTCGAAAACCTTGTCACGGATCCCGTCAATCTGACTCGTTATCAGACCATGAAGGGCGTCTTTTTCGTGGTGGCCACGACGGTGATGCTCTATCTTCTCCAGCGGCGTGAATTGATGCGCAGTGAACGTTCCGAACAGGGAGCACGCCGGAGCTCTGAACGGTCGCTAACCCTCCTGAATACCATTCCTGATCACATTGTCCGGATCCACCGCGACGGCACGGTGCGAGATTATCGCGGTGCGTCGGAATCGGATTTTAATCTGCGGGCCGAAGATATTATCAACCATGACATTACGAACGTCTTCCCTCCTCCAATTGGTGAAACGTTTCAACTCACCATGAATTCGGTTTTACAGACATTCCGGCCTTCCATCTTTGAATATTCCCTGGAGGGTGATGAGACATATCGTTTTGAGGTCCGGATGGCACCGAGCGGTGAGGACGAGGTCATCGCCATCATCCGCAATATCACCGAGATCCAGAAGGTGGGGGAAATCCTGCGTCGGGCGGAACACGAGAAAGAAGTCATCCTCGACAGCCTTGTCGAGCATGTGATTTATTCCAATCCTGATCTCGAAATTCAATGGGCCAATCTGGCTGCCGTGGAATCGGCTGGTCTATCCCGGGAGGACCTCATTGGACGACACTGCTATGAAATCTGGGCAGAGCGAGACGATGCTTGCCCCGATTGCCCCGTCAAGGAAGCCATCCTCAAAGGCCATGTCGTTGAGCGCGAGCGCACCACACCAGATGGGCGTACATGGTTCATACGGGGCTATCCAGTCAACGATGAGGAAGGCGAGACCATTGGCGGGATCGAGGTGACGCTCGAGATTACAGAGCAGAAGATAGCGGAACGCGCGCTGGAAGAATCCGAGATCCGCTACCGATCCCTCTTCCGTGAGGCAAAGGATGCCATCTTCCTCATGCAAGGCAGTCGCTTCCTGGAAAGCAATCAGTCTGCAGCGGAGATGTTCCTCACCAACCGTGAGGATATACGAGGCATGGTAGTGGCTGACTTGTCGCCTCCTATGCAGCCAGATGGACAGACCAGCGAAGTCGCTGCAGCGGAGCGCATCAGGGCGACCATGGAGGGCAATCCGCAATTCTTCACATGGAAGCATATGCGCACGAATGGCGAAGTGTTCGATGCGGAAGTCAGTCTGAGCCGTATTGAGTTGGACGATACGATCTATGTACAGGCCATCGTCCGCGACATTACAGACCGTATACAGACGACAATCGCCCTGCAGCAATATGCAGACCGTCTGGAACTGTTGCGGCAGATGGATCAGGCCATCCTGGAAGCCCACTCCGCAGAAGACGTGGCTAACGCAGCCGTTCAGCATCTCCGTCGCGTGGGTATATGTGACCGGGCAAGCATTACCTTGATCGATGAGGATCGAGGCGAGACGAAGATCATCGCAGTCGATTTTAACGGCGAAACCAAACTCTCCCCCGGCATGACGGTTCGTATGCAGGATCCGAGTTCTCTGGAAGGATTGAAAACCGGGGGCATTCGAATCTACCCGGATTTACGCGCGATTAAAGAACCATCAGCGACGATAAAACAACTGATGGATGAAGGTATCCTATCCTATATCAACATCCCCTTAATCGCGCAGGGGGGGCTGTTCGGTGTCCTGCATGTTGCATCACACGAGGCCGAGCCCATCTCAGAAGAAGGCCTGGAAATTGCCCAGGAGGTTGCAACCGTTCTGGCGATCGCGCTGCATCAGGCATCGTTGCATGAGCGTGTTCAGCGGCACGCAGATATTCTCGAGGACCGTGTGGAAGAGCGCACTCGTGAGCTGGAGGAGGCCAATAGCCGTCTGAAAGAGCTTGACCGGTTAAAAAGCGAATTTGTATCGAATGTTTCTCATGAGCTGCGAACGCCGATTACCAACATCATGCTTTACCTGGATCTCTTCAACCAGCCCGGGCGTGAAGAGAAACAAACCGAGTTTCTTTCCATTTTGAAAGAGGAAGCTCGCCGTTTGTCCAGGCTTATTGAGGACCTGCTTACGCTTTCACGTCTGGAGCAGTCGGACTATCTGACCAATAAGGAGCTGCATGTCCTTGATGCCATCATCGCAGATGTCTTCACGGCAGTGTCAGCGCGTGCACGCGGAAGGGATATTAAACTTCATCATGAGATCAACCAGGCTATCCCCGCAGTCGAGGTGAATCGGGATCAAATGGTTCAGGTGCTGACCAATCTGGTCACGAATGCGGTCGTCTATTCGGAGGCAGGGAAATCGGTTAACGTTACCAGCGAGCTGTGCAGCATGGATGATTCTCGCTACATTTGCCTGCGGGTTCATAACGATGGATCATACATCGAAGCGGAGGACCTTCCGCACATCTTCGAACGCTTCTACCGGGGAAAATCAGGACAGCTTTCCGGTGAGGCCGGTACGGGATTGGGATTAGCGATATCCAAGCAAATTATCGAGCGCCATCGGGGACAGCTTGAAGTTGAAAGCCATCCTGATACAGGCACAACCTTCACCATCTGGCTGCCCATAAACCAACCGGGCCGTGATCACACGGCTTGAAATCGAAGTATGATTGAGGAATACGTCTTCGGGGTGATTGACCTGTCGTATGGTCTCATGTAACGTCGCGTGAATCGGCAGCTCTGTCCTTCTCATCATTGAGTAATGATCTCGACGAATCAAAACATCATTTTAAAGGGTGTCCAGTATGTATCGAACGAATCATGCCGCTCGGCGTCGCCCCTCACTATTTCTTACATTCTTCCTCCTTGTCACGACAACCGCATCACTTGCCTCGCCGGGTGGAAACGCGGCAGCGTTTTCTGATTCTGCGGCGCCTGCGCCGATGGATTCGTATGCAAGACCCTCTTTCGCACCCATTCCATCCGTTTCATTAAATGTCCCCGCAACCGAATTTATAGGGGAGACGTTTTCTTTTTCTGTCACCTTCGATAACACCTCGGGGACGGACACCGATGTCGGCTATGGGCCGTACGTGGATGTGTTTCTCCCGATTGCAGGTGCAGATGGTGCAGGGATTGAAGTCGATGACGGCATCTCGTTTACAAGCGCCAGTTACCTGGGAGCGTCGCTCACACCGATCTCGCCATCTCCCTTCATCTGCAGCGGCGGCTCGTTTGTCCATCCGCTTACCGGTCTGACGACGCCATGCGTTGATGACACCCAGGTCGTGGTCCTGCAGCTCCCCTTTGGAAGCTTCGTCCCCGATCAGCCGCCAGCCGTCGTAACGATCGACGCTGCGATCAGTAACCTTGCCGACCTCGATACCGCCCTCACAATCCTTGCATCGAGCGGATTCATGTACGGTGCCGATCCACTCGATAATCCAGCTACAGATCCTCCCATTCTTGGCGGGACAACGACCGCCTCCGTTTCGCCGACGTTGATGACGCTGGAAAAAGCCTTCAGCGGTGAAGAGAACGAGACAGCAACCGGTCCTTCATGGCTGCAGACGTATACCATTACCGTGGATATCGCAGATGGGCAGACTCTCACCGATCTGGATCTGACGGATTATCTTCCCGACGACATCGCTTTCCATGCCGTGGTTTCAACAACGCCAGCCGCATCCGCGATCACCACTCCCCCTGTCGACGTGCCCTTTGACCCGGCAACGGATTCGCTGATCTTTGAGTACAACAGTGTTACGGGCGGACCGGGCGCCTCCGACGTAGAGGTGGTGTTCTCCTTCTTCGTACCGGAGTTCGACGCTACAGATGCCTCCATCCTGGATCCCGTCAATGGGGGATGTGTGCCGGTTACCAACGATGTCGCTGCGGCGGCGAACTGGACTCCCATTGATGGGCGCGACAGTCCGCAGAGCGTCGTCAGTGATGAGACCAACAACGACCAGACCTTCGATGCCTGCGCCATGGTTATCCGGAAGGATCTCACCATCACCGGTGATGCGTCGCCGTCTGGCGCGTCACCGGACGACATCCTCACCTATGCATACCGGATTGAGGTTTCGGATTATTTCATTCTCGGCGGAAGCGGTATGGATACCTGGTCGATGGATGACGTGATGTCCGACGGCCAGTTGTTTCTCTTTGATATGTACACTGGCGGCGGGGACGCAACCTACACCTTCACGGATCGGGCAGGATCATCGTCGGGGATATTCCTGGATGGTGGGAACCTGACCGTCGACACCAGCGACAATCCCGATTACGGAACGGGTGGGACGTGCGGAGCGGGCACGACATCCCTGCATTTTGACCTTTCCCAGCAGGTTGTTGACGACGATTCGCCTTCCGGCACGCATCCGGATGCCATTCTCGTTGGTGGCTGTGTTGGTTCGTCGGGAGACCCCCTCAATCCATGTGGTTATCCTGCACCGGAAGCGCCGGCTACTGCACGCATCGAGTATCAGGCGCAGATACAGGAAGAATATTCCTGCGCAGTGCCCTCGGGCGACCACAGCCTCGACCAGAACGACAGCATCAATAACACGGTTGATGCCGCAGCGGATGTCCTTGATAACGATACGCAAGCGTATGCCGGCGGCCCAACACTCGAGGACAGCAGCGAGGGAGCGGTTCTGGATGTGGGCACCTTGACCAAGGTCATTTATGCTCGTAACGGGGTCATCATCACCGGTCCCGGGATTCCCCAGTTTGCTCCGGGTGACACCATTACCTACCGTCTGACCTACACCACCCCCACCAGCGACATCGAAGATTTCGCCCTGATCGATTTCCTTCCTTTGCCCGTGCTGCAAGTTGATGACTTCGACGCTGACAACGTCAACGGAGACGCCGGCAGTTGGCAGTTCGATTACACCATGGCGTCCGGCGCGGACTACGATGTCCCGGCGACAGGCTGGGCGATGTGGGGGCCGTCGGACACCTTCCATCTCCTTGTCGGTGGCAACCCGGCCATACCACCGGAACCCAGCATTACTGCGGATGTGCCGGCGAACAGCCTGGCCTTCTACATCGGCGATTACGACAACGACAATAACCCGACCTCCACCATTGACATTCTCTTCACTATCACGGTGCAGGACGATCCCTTTGCCGACGGCCTGTTCCTCACCAACCAGGTTCGATCCACCAAGAACAATTCCTTCCTGGAGACGACGGTCCAGGATGACATCATCCAGTTTGAACTCACAGAACCGGTGCTGGACATCATCAAGGGCGTCGTGGACAGCAGCAACCCCAACGGTGTTTTCGCCCTCACGCCTCCCTATCCGGTCGGTGTGGATTTCACCCAGGGAGCCTGCCCGAGCCTCACCAGCGGGACGGTCACTTCAGATGGTCTTGCAGCCAATCCCGTTGACAGCGACCTTTCCGCCGTGGATGCGGGGGATGTGGTCACCTACGCCATCGTGGTCGAGAATACCGGCAGCGGTCTGACAGGTGTGTTTGACCTCATCGTCCAGGATTCACTTCCGCCGGAAATTGACCCATCCACGGATGTCGCCAACGTCTGTGCGATGGACGGCACCGGGGCAGCCATCACCATCTCGAATGTGGGCGGCGGAAGCGGGCTCTTTGACCAGGGCATCATCCTGGAAGACCCCGGACCGGTCGATCCACAGGCCGGTGTCCTTGAGCCCTATCACGCGACCTCCGGGCAGAACATTGCCATTATCACGTATGATGTGACCCTGCCAGACGACCTCGAGCCCGAGGCCTTGCTGACCAACACGGCATCCATCCTGAACTACGCGAACATCGAAGGCGGCGACAACTTCATCGATGCATTTGGGCCGCTGGAAGATGACGCCAACGTCACCATACGCGAGCCGGGTCTTGCCAAGACGATCACCGCGACCAACCAGACGTTCACATCGCCTGAAGCAAGCCCATGGCCGGTCGCCATCGGTGAAATCATTGATTATGAAGTGGTCATCACGGTGCCAGAGGGTGTCTCCAGTAATGTCACCCTGATCGATACGCTCGATTCCGGCCTTGCCATCGTCAGTCTCGAAGATCTTGTGGTCAGCGACCTCACCGCACTCAGCACAGATATCGCAGACACCAGCGGTGATGGTGACGGTTTCGACGAAATCTTTGACAACGCGGTAGCAGGCGGGATTGGTGCCTCGGGCGGGCAGGTCACGTTTGACTTCGGCACGCTGACCAACACCGATCGCGACAACGGCATCGATGAAACGATTACCTTGACCTATCGCGTTGTGGTGTTGAACACAACAAACAACGATCGCGGTGACTATCGCAATAACAATGTGGAGTGGACCTGGGATCTTGGGTCCGAGAGCGTTAGCGCTCCCAATGCGCGTATCGTCGAGCCCACGCTTCAGGTCGTGAAGACCATCAACACCAATACCGGCGATGCCGGCGATACCCGCACCTACACGCTCACCATCTCACACACGGGCACCAGCAACGCGGATGCGTTTGATCTTGAATTGGAGGATGTCATCCCGACCGGCGTGACCTATGTCGGAGGTACGCTGAATTGCACGACAGGGAGTGTAACCCCGGATACCTGCTCCATTGCCGGTGACACGATCACCGCAACCTGGACCAGTGCAACCGGCTTGCCCGTTGGCGAGACATCCATCATCACCTTCAATGTCACCATCGATGACAGTGTCAGCGCCGGACAGGTCATCACGAACGCGGCTGATCTGGAATGGACCAGCTTGCCTGACCCCGACGGGAATTCGGCGCAGTCCACCCACAATCCCCTCTCTGTGGAGCGAACCGGTGATCCCGGCGATGTGGGCGGCTCAGCGAATGACTATAACGATTCCGATCCGGTCGATCTCACGATCGCAGGCGGCCCCGTCAAGACGATCCTCGCGACATCGGAGAGCCATACCGACGACTCCTCCGGCACGGAACATCTCGCCATTGGCGAAATCGTGCGTTATCATCTCAGCTTCCAGCTCCCCGAATCCACCTCGCCCAATCTGCAATTCCAGGATGTACTTCCCCCGGGGTTACAGTTCATCGATGACGGCACAGCCACCATTGGCTTTGTCGCCAACGATGCAGGCATCACGTCATCGACGTTGAATCCGGCTGCTCTCGGGTGCACCGGTGATGGCTCGCCAGGTGGCGCGCCTGATCTCGTGTGGAATTCCAACGATGGCACAATCGTGCCCGAATGTCCTCTACCGGATGGCGCTGTTTCAGCAACAGCTTCCGGTGATAACGACAGCTATGGTGACGGTACAGATGTGTATTTCTCGATGGGGGATGTTGTCAATTCGGACCGCGATGGCGACATGGAGTATGTCGTTGTAGCGTTCAACGCCCTCGTCCTCAATGTCGCAGGGAACCAGGCGGAGGACTCTACGCCTGATCATGCGAATCTGTTTGATGTTCGAGTGAGCGGCGTGGCAATCGATCAATCCAACACCGTGAATGTGCGCATCGCTGAACCGATTGTCACATTGACCAAGACCGTCGAAACCGCACCACAAGACGCTGGCGACCAGGTCGTGTACCGGCTGGTATTCACGAATACATCGTCTGGAAACACGGCTGCCGCCGCGTTCAATCTTGCCCTGGCGGACACGCTCAATGCACTCTACCTCGACCTGCTGAATGTAGCGGTTGATCCCCCCGCGCCAGCCTATGCCAATGTCATCATCAACCCGGACTTCTCGGGGAATGTGGTCGATGTGGCCGTCGACGAACTGAGGCCGGGCGATTCCATTGCCATCCTGGTCACTGCACAGGTGCTGGACGATGTTCCGTCCGGTCTGACCATCCAGAATACGGCGACGGTGAACTACGCCAGCCTTCCGGATGGAACTGGCACCGATCCCAACCCGACGGGCTCGACCACGCCAGGAACACAGGGCGCGGGTACAGGCGCGCGGGACGGCTCCGGCGGTGTAAATGACTACAACAATCAGGCGCAGGCCGAAGTTGACCTGGTCGACCCGGATATCGACAAATTTGTCTCCCCGTCGACCTACACCATCGGCGAGGACGTGACCTTTGATCTTATGGTTACATTGCCCGAGGGTGTCACAACAGCTCTGGTGGTTGTTGATGATATCCGTGCCGGGTTGAGCGCGATTTCCTACGAGGTCATTGATGAAGCAGCCCTGAGCGGCGGGCGTCTGTCCAATAATTTCAATGGAACACTGCCCTCTCCGACGGTTTCCATACCGGGCGGCTCGGGTGTCGATGTCAACTTTGATTTTGGCAACGTCACGACGGCTGCTGACAACGATACGACCAACAACGCGTTCCTTCTGCGTGTCACTGCGCGCGTTCTGAACGTGATTGCCAATCAGCGCACCGTCACCATTGATAACGATGCCAGCCTGCTTTACACGGATCCCGAAGATGGCCCCAACACACAGGTGGACAGCAATGTCGTAACCATCACACTGGTGGAGCCGGAATTGACGGTGACCAAACTGGCTTCGAATGATGAACCCGGGTTCAACGATGTTGTGACTTACACGCTCACCGTGGGTCACCTCCCTACGAGCGAGCGTAATGCCTACGACGTTGAGCTGCAAGATGTCATCCCGGCAGGCCTGACGTATGTCGGCGGCAGCCTCGACTGCACGACAGGCGTGCAGGATCCGGATACGTGCTCCATCGCCGGGAACACCATCACGGCGACGTGGTCCTCCTTCCTCGATGACGGAACCACGGCTGTAATTACCTACCAGGCCACCGTTGGCGATGTCGGCGACGTCAGCCTCGGTCAAGCGCTGACCAACAATGCAGCCGTCACGTGGACATCGCTCAGTGGGGTTCAACCCGAGGAGCGCACGTCTGGCGACGGCGTCCTGGATGACGGCAGTCTGAACGATTATGAAAATCCAACAACGGAAGTCGTCACGGTCACCGGCCCCGACCTCGCCATTGACAAGGATGACGGATTAACGAACGTCGTCCCCGGCCAGGTTGTCGTGTACACGCTGACCATCGACAACAACGGAAATGGGCTGGCCAGCGGCATCACCGTGACGGACGAAGTGCCGCCCAATACCACCTTTAACGCGGGTTCGAGCAGCGGCGGCTGGTCCTGCGCCGACCCGGACGGCGCCGGCCCTCTCGGTCCGGGTGACCCGGGAAGCACCTGCACCATCAACCTTGCCGATATGGCCGGAGGCACCTCGACAACGGTTGATTTTGCACTCGCCATCGATTCGCCATTGCCAGCTCTTGTGGATGAGATAACCAATACCGCCGCGGTCACCGACGACGGAACGCATGGCCCCGACCCCACGCCGCTTGACAACACCGATGACGATACGGATATTGTCGATGCTGCCCCGGATCTCACCATCGACAAAGATGATGGGGTGGACATTATCGCTGAAGGTTCGACGCTGAACTACACCCTCACCTACCAGAACGTGGGTGATCAGGATGCCACCGGTGTTGAGATTACCGATGACGTACCGGCCAACTCCACGTTCAACGCGGGTGCGAGCGATCCGGGTTGGTCATGTGATGACCCTGACGGCGCTGGCCCGCTCAATCCGGGCGATCCTGGCAGCACCTGCACATATGCCGTTGGAAGCCTGGCTGCTGGAAGCCCTTCGGGGACGGTACTGTTTGTCCTGAATGTAGACATCCCGCTTCCGCCGTCGGTAAGCCAGATCGAGAACATCGCCGTGATTGCAGATGACGGCACGAATGGCTCCGATCCCACGCCGGAGAACAACACCGACAACGACATCGACAATATCTCAGCGGTGTTCACCAAAGACATTATTGCCAGTTCGCAGGCGCATACGGCACCGGAGGCGTCACCCTGGACAGCGGCCATCGGCGAAATCTTCACCTATGAACTGCAGCTCGTCATCCCGCCTGGCACCAAGCAGAATCTCGTCATTGTGGACATCGTCGACCCCGGACTGGCGTTCGTGGGCTGCATCAATGTGTCGGGCACTGCCGGTCTGTCAACGGACCTGTCTGGCGGCTTCTCGGCGGCATGCAACGATCCGACCAACCCCACGGTTCAGGCACAGCCGGTCGGTGACACGGAACCGCTCAATGCGGGCCGTACCATCACCTTCAGCCTTGGGAATGTCACCCAGGCGGCGGGTTCTGACGGCACCCTCACCATCCAGTACCAGGTTGTGGTGCTCAATAACGCCGAAAACAATCGCGGGGATGCGCTTAACAACAGCGCGGTTGCCAGTTGGATAGGCAGCCGGGATCTTGGCGCAGCCGCACCAGAAGTGACGCTGGTTGAGCCGGACCTCACCGTGGACAAAACGACCCCCACGACGTCCGTGCTCCCTTATGACCTGGTGCCGTTTACGATTACGATCGAACACAGCAGCGCCAGCAATTCGGACGCCTTTGATGTGCTGCTGACCGACCTCCTGCCGCCCGAACTCACCTTCCAGTCAGGGACGGTCGTTGTGACCGGCCTCCCGCCCACATCGACGGACTTCAGCGATCCAGCCAATCTGGAATTCCGCTGGAATGTCTTCCCGCAGGGAAGCACTTCGGTGATCGAGTTTCAAGCACAGATTGGTCCCTTAAGCCCGGGCCAGGGTGCAACCAACCGCGTGCAGCTTGAATGGACCAGTCTGCCGGATGACGGCGTTCAGGCGCCCTTCTCGCTCTCGACCTACAACAGTTATGCTACCGAGCGTTATTACGACCCCGGTTCAGCAGTGAATATCTACGGGGCTGCGGATTCAATCGGCGTATGGGTTCCCGAGCTGCCGGCGACGGGTTTCGAGCCCGGCGTCGTGACCGAACTGCCTCCAGCGCAGCCCTACGAGGACCTGGGAAGCATGCGCTTGATCATCCCTGCGCTTGATGTCGACATTCCCATTGTCGGCGTGCTGACCGGTGAAGATGGCTGGGATCTGACATGGCTTTACAGCCAGGCAGGCTGGCTGGCGGGCACAGCCTATCCAACCTGGCCGGGTAATACGGCCATCACTGCGCACGTGGTGCTGTCGGACGGTCTGCCAGGTCCGTTTGCCGGGATTGAGAATCTGCGTTGGGGTGACGAGGTAATTGTAGATAACGGTTCACAGCGCTACATCTACCGCGTTTCAACCGTATGGCATGTATCCCCGCGGGATCTCAGCGTGTTGAGTCATTCTGATTACGACGCGATCACGCTCATCACCTGTGAGAGTTTCGATGCGCGAACGGGCACGTATCGTGGACGAGTTGCAGTCCGGGCGGTGCTGATGTCAGTTGAGGACCGCTGATCGGGTCGTTGAAAAGGATCGAGATGACCGGGATGTCAGATGGCATCCCGGTTGTTTTTTTCTACAAGCCTTTCCCAGACAGGCTCAGGACATCCATTTACCTTGCCCGGCTGTGATGCACATCGGTACAATGTCTGAATGATGACATCTCTGTCGAGGACGTTGCTGGATTGGTATCAGAGGAATATGCGCCCTCTGCCCTGGCGATTGAATCCCTCCCCGTACGCCACGCTGGTCTCGGAGTTCATGCTGCAGCAGACGCGTGTGGAGGCGATGCTTCCCTACTACGAACGCTGGATGGAACGCTTCCCTACACTGGAGTCACTGGCCGCAGCGACGCGCGAGGACGTGCTGCAATTATGGGAAGGACTGGGCTACTACCGGCGAGCGCACAACCTTCACCGCACCGCTCAAGATCTGGTGAAGAATCATGAAGGCAGGTTTCCCGAAGAGCCGGAGGAACTGCAAAAGCTGCCCGGGATCGGTCGCTACACCGCTGCGGCCATCGCCGCGTTTGCATTCCATCGTGACCAGTTGACGTTGGACGGTAATCTGCGCCGTGTGCTGGCCCGGCTGATGGATCTGGACCTTCCGGTCCGGAGCAAGGAAGGTGAGCAGGAGCTCATCGCCTTTGGGGTGAAACATCTTCCCCCGGGAAAGGCTTCTCCCTTCAACCAGGCGTTGATGGATCTCGGCACAGCGGTGTGTACTCCGAGGAATCCCGCCTGTGTGGAATGCCCTTTGCGTGAAGAATGTGCCGCAAGGGCGCTGGGCACGGTCACGGAGCGCCCGGTCAGGAAGGGACGGAAAGCCATCCCGCATTTCATCGCTGCAGCAGGTGTGTTTTGTATCGATGGGAGGGTTCTCCTGGGGAGAAGGCCGGAAGACAAGCTCCTGGGGGGATTGTGGGAATACCCCGGCGGAAAAGTGGAGACCGGTGAAAACCTGCGCTCGGCTTTAGCCCGGGAATGGATGGAAGAACTGGGGGTTCCGATTCAGGTTGGCGAACCGGTGGGGGTGTTCAACCACACCTACTCACACTTTCATGTCACCGTCCATGCGTTTACCTGTGAAGTGATCGAAGGGGAACCTGCGGCGCTGGACCACAGCGAAATCACGTATGCCGCGCTGGAGGATCTCGGTGCATACCCGATGGGCAAAGTAGACCGGGCTATCTCTGACGCCATCCTGTCCCTGCGGAATCAGGACGGGACAACGGGCGACAGGTCCTCACGATCCTGACCACGCTGAATCAGGTAGAGACCAAACAGCACTGCCGCACCGCCGGTAATCTGCCAGAGTCGGAGGCGCTCTCCGAGAAGAGGAAAGGCGAACAGCGCCGTTGCGACGGGTTGAATAAGAAGCGCAGGCGCAACGATGGTGGACGGAAGATACCCCAGCGAAAAGGTCACAGAGAGAAACCCGCCAATCTGACTCAGCAGCCCCGCACCAAGAAAAGCCAACACGGTGCTTGCGCCGTATCCGGTGAGAGGATGACCGATGGCAAGGTTAAAGAGGAGCAGGAACAGTGCAGAGCTGGCGGTCGAAAGCCAGAAACTGGTCATGGTGTTGAGTTCAACCCGGGCGCGTTCGATGAACATGACGTAGCCACCGTAGAAAACCCCTCCCAGGAGACCCAGCAGTGCCCCCTTCGCTTGCTGCAGATCGGTTTGCATATCCAAACCGAGGATGACCGCCGCCCCGGCCAGCGCGATCGAGAGCCCCACCCAGAAACCTTTCCCGAGATGCTTCTTGAACAGCAGCAGGGAAAACAGGCCGACCCATAATGGTGCGATGGTGTCCAGTAGAGTCGGGTTGGTGGCGCCGGCAAGCTTGACTCCTGTCGCCCAGAAACCGATGTCGAGTGCGAAAAAGAACCCCCCTCCGACAGCAAGCATTACCGCCCGTAGTGGCAGCGGCTTGCTCCGCCGGACGGTGCGCAGAAAGGGCAGTGTGAGAATGCATGCAGCAATGGCCATGCGGTACATGCTGGTCACCGTTCCCGGGGCGTCCGCCCAGCGAATGAAGATGGGCGAGAGACCAAGGCTGAGCACGCCGCCGGCGAGGACCAGGTAGGCATGGGGAGATACGGGTGTCTTTCGTTCGGGTTGAGATGCTGTCATAGGCGAGTTGGTGACTCCATGCAGAAACAGGATGCAACATTCCCGATGCGGACAGTGTAGAAAGTATAGACCGTGTGATGGGAATCCGTGATGCGAAAAAAGGCACCTGTTTGGACTTTGTTCTTCCTCGCTCCCGTGATCGGGGAGTTGATTTCGGGATCAGCACCGCCTGTGGAATTTTTCCGCCCGTTTTCTCTTTTGTTGCTGGCTGCTCTATATGGAAGTGGCGCCCTGCTTGTACGTGAAATCAGCCTTTCATGGGAGAAACGCTGGCCGACGATTTTCGTCCTGGGCTTGGCATACGGGATTGTGGAGGAGGGGTTGATGGTGAAATCCTTCTTCGATCCGAACTGGATGGATCTCGGCTTGCTTGGAGTCTATGGCCGGGTATGGGGTGTGAACTGGGTATGGAGCATGTTCCTCACGCTGTATCATGCGGTTTTCAGCATTGCCATCCCGATCTACCTTACAGAGCTCATCTATCCCGCTGTTCGCGATGAGTGTTGGCTTACGCGGCGCGGGGTCCGTTCCTTTGCGGTACTGCTGACAGCGGATGTGCTGTTCGGTTTTCTGCTTCTCACAACCTATCGCCCGCCGTTCCTGCCATACACGCTTTCGATCATAACCGTGCTGTTTCTTGGTTGGTTGGGGAAACGCATGCCCTTGCGTTGGTGGCAGGGGGACGGTGGAAAGGTGCGGGGGACATTCTGGTTTTTCCTCGTGGGAGCGCTGGGCTCGTTCGGTTTATTCCTCACCAATTACCTGCTGCCCACATTTGACGTTCCGGTTATCCTCACGCTGGCTGTCTGCGCTGCCATCCCATTTGTACTGCTGGTGGCTGTTCGCTGGCTTTCGGGTCGTGGCACATGGGTGGAAAAGCAGCGCCTCGCGCTGGTGACGGGTGGCATGTCGTTCCTCATCTTCGGCGCACTCGTTGCGGAAACCAGCACGGATCGCATGGACAACCCTGCTGGAATGGCGGTGGTCGGTATGCTGACCATTGTTGCCTTCGTCATCCTCCGGGTGATTGTTGGACGGCGGGAACGGCATGCGTCGGCGATGGCTTCTGCATAAGATCACCCACTTGAGAAGAGGTGTCCTGGACCGCCCGCATTGTCGGGCGGTTCTTCTATAATGGAGGCAGCCAGAACATGAGGAGGCATCCTGTGGACTTTCAAGAACTCATCAGGGAGCGTTACAGTGTACGTTCCTATACGGCCGATACCGTCGATGAAGCGGTGCTGGGCAGAATTCTGGAAGCGGGCAGACTTGCGCCGACGGCGGCCAACCGCCAGGCCTTCGGGATCGTGGTCGCACCTACACAAGGCCGTGAAGAGGATCTGGCAAGGGTATATGGCCGGGCGTGGTTTATCCAGCCGCCGCTTGTCCTGGCTGTCTGTGCCTTGCCGGAAAGAGCCTGGCGCCATGAGGATGGAACCAGCATGGCCATGGTCGACGCCGCGATTGTGATGGACCACCTCATCCTGGCCGCTGCAGCAGAGGGACTTGGCACATGCTGGATTGCGCACTTCGACAAGACTGCTGCCAGGGAGGTCTTTGGGCTTCCGGATGATGTGGAGCCGGTCGTGCTCACTCCCCTGGGGCACCCCGCCGATTCGCCCCGACCCAAGAAGCGTAAGCCCATCGAAGACATTGTGCATTATGAGCATTGGTAGGCAGCATCAAAATTGACATAGGCTCTTTCGAGGACGGCGAGGAAGACTCCGTCGTTCGACTATGGAACGAATGTAATTTGGTGGTCTCCTCGAATGATCCGTACCGTGATATCCAGCGCAAACGAAAGGTGCAGCCGGAGATGTTACTGGTTGCACGCTCAGAAGACAGGATCGTTGCTACTGTAATGGCGGGATATGAAGGCCGCCGGGGATGGATAAACTACCTCGCCGTCGATGGAGATCGATAGTCGGACTATGAGCCGACTTTCTACACCATCGCGGGATCCTTACGGATTCATTAAACAAGAAATCACACCAGAGAAATCCACCAAGCCATGTGTTGATTGCAGTGGGACAGCTTCCGCTCAGGACAGTTACTCCATTGCCTGCTTGCGGGTGTTGCGGATGAGCATTGCAGCCTACCCCTTGAGATATCAGGGCCGCATCCAGAAAACGTATCCACATTGCAGCGGCATTAACACAGGAGCATGTTGACCGCATGTGATGATGCGTTGTGTTGCTAGTCCATCATGAAGAGAGGGGAATTGATACAATTTTCCTCGTAATCATACCTTTGGTGCAAGGAAGGAGGGTTTATGCAAACACTGCTAGGAAAACACTGGCATCACCTGCCAGCAAAGGAAGTTGAGAAATTGCTTGATGTCAGGCTGGAAAGTGGGCTGGATCGCTTTGAGGTCACGCGTCGGCAGGAGCGTTTTGGACCCAACGCGCTCACCCCACAGAAGGGCGTGAGCCCACTCATTCGCTTTCTATTGCAATTCAACAATCCGCTTATTTACGTGCTGCTTGTGTCGAGTGTTGTAACGGCATTGGTGAAAGGTATCGTCGACGCAGCCATCATTCTCGGTGTTGTGCTGGCGAACGCCATCGTAGGTTATATCCAGGAGGCACGGGCAGAGGAAGCCATCAGCGCGTTGGCTCGCACGATGACGGCTGAGGCGATGGTGCTTCGCGGTGGCGAGCGTGTGCAGCTCCCTGCCCCGGAATTGGTTCCCGGTGATGTGGTGTTGCTGCAGTCCGGTGACAAGGTGCCTGCGGATTTGCGGCTCACCTCGGGGCGCGAGCTGCAGATTACCGAGGCATCGCTCACCGGTGAGTCACTCCCCGTGCAGAAGGATGCCGGAGCCACGCTTCCAGTGGAGACCACGCTTGGTGATCGGACCACGATGGCGTTTGCGTCCACGCTGGTCACGTACGGCCAGGGAACCGGCATCGTCGTGGCGACCGGCGATGATACCGAGATTGGCCTCATTTCGGCATTGATTGCTGAAGCTGAGGACTTGGAAACACCGCTGACCCGCAAGATAGCTGCTTTCAGCAATCAATTACTGTATGCCTTGCTTGGCGTCGCTGCATTATCCTTCCTGATTGGGTTGTTACGAGGACTTCCACTTGCAGATACGCTGACTAACAGCATTGCACTGGCGGTTGCGTCCATCCCGGAAGGTCTTCCTGCGGCTGTCACTGTAACCCTCGCTATTGGGGTGTCACGAATGGCGAAGCGCAGGGCGATCATCCGTAAATTACCAGCTGTAGAAGCGCTGGGCAGTACAACGGTGATCGGTTCGGACAAGACCGGAACGCTCACCCAGAATGAGATGACAGTGCAGGCGTTGTTCGCTGGTGGACAAAGCTACCATCTGGACGGTGTTGGCTATGCACCGGAAGGCGCGCTGCGCTACGGGGACGACATTCTCTCAGCGGAAGACATCAGTCTCCCGCTCCGTCTCCTGCTTGAAGCAGGAAGCCTGTGTAACGACAGTCAGGTAATGCGGGCGGAGGAGGTGTGGGAGATACAGGGTGATCCGACAGAAGCAGCGCTGCTCGTTTCAGCTCGTAAAGCTGGTATCGAGTCCGACGATCTTCAGCAACGAATGCCCCGCATCGATTCTGTGCCGTTTGAATCCACCTATCAATACATGATCACCCTTCATGCGAATCCAGATACTGGTCAACCGCGGCTTGTGATCAAGGGAGCTGCGGAAGCAATCCTTTCCCGGTCGGAATCGATGCTAACGAATGAGAGCATGACCATACCCATCGACCGTGCCGCCCTCCAGGCTCAAGTCGATACCATGGCTGCCAGTGGGCTGCGTGTGCTGGCGTTTGCACAACGTGATCTATCTTCTGAGGTTGACAGCATCGATCATGAGGATGCTGTAGAGCTGACCTTTCTCGGATTGCAGGGCATGATTGATCCGCCCCGGCCGGAAGCCATGGAAGCAGTGAAAGCCAGCCAGGCGGCTGGCATCCAGGTCAAGATGATCACTGGAGATCATCCTGTAACAGCTGCAGCGATTGCGGAACGGATTGGCATGACAAATGCCGGGAACATTATCACGGGAGCGCAACTCGCAGAGCTCAGCGACGCTGAATTGATTGAAACTGCCGCAAGCACCACTGTATTTGCGCGCGTCACGCCGGAGCAGAAGCTTCGCCTGGTCGAGGCACTGCAAGCGCAAGGTCAGGTGGTAGCGATGACGGGGGATGGTGTTAACGACGCGCCCGCGCTCAAGCAGGCGAACATCGGTGTGGCGATGGGCATCAATGGGACCGACGTCGCGAAAGAGGCGGCGGACATGGTCCTTACGGATGATAATTTCGCCACGATCAAAGCCGCTGTCGAAGAGGGTCGTTCCATCTTCGACAATCTCACGAAAATCATCACATGGACTCTTCCCACGAATCTGGGAGAAGGTCTGGTTATCCTGGCAGCATTGCTCCTGGGAGAGGCGCTCCCCATTCTCCCGGTCCAGATCTTGTGGATTAACATGACGACAGTCGCCGTCCTCGGATTGACGCTGGCCATGGAGGCTAAAGAACCGGGGATCATGGAGCGGCCACCCCGTTCCCCCGATGCATCCATCCTGGATGCAGCCCTCATCCGGCGGGTTGTTCTCGTGGGCGCGTTGATCCTTGTTGGCTCCTTCGGGTTGTTCGAGTGGGAACAGCGGATTAGCGGGTTGAGTGTGGACGTCGCCAGGACAGTGGCTGTGAATGTGGTTGTGTTTGTTGAACTCTTTTACCTCTTTAACAGCCGATCGCTGGAACGCTCGCCATTCAAGCTGGGGTTGTTTTCTAACCGTTGGGTATGGCTGGGCGTCGTAGTTACCATCGGGCTTCAGCTGCTGTTCACCTATGCACCATTTATGAATTCTGTGTTCGAGACGGCACCGCTTTTACTGCAGTCCTGGCTTCGTATCCTCCTGTTCGGCGCGGCAAGTTTCGTGGTTGTGGAGATTGAGAAGCGGCTAACCCATCGAGGTGTTTCGATCAGCCCTTGAACCTTTTACCGCCTCAGCTGCATGCATTAACGCCCGTTTGTGAACATCCCAGATCACAAACGGGTTGCTTTTTCACATGCTTTCTCCTGCTGTATTATGGGGGTAGTTGACATACCATAACTGGGTTGAAGAAAGGTCAATGGATTCAAAGCAAAACCGTGGGCCGCGCGCGGGTGGCTGATCACTGAACATGGAGGTCAAACAGCCCTTCGACGGTGTCACCTTGTTCGGACACTATTGTCGGTTTGCTGTCACACTCATGTTGAGAATATAGACACAATGAAGGAAAAGGAGGGAGACGATGAAGAAGGTTATGACCATATCGTTGCTGTTATTGATCGCACTGACGCTGGCGGGCTGTGCGGCCGGGCCCAATGACATGGCCAACACCCCCGATGAGGAAGGCGACATTGCCGGCTTCTGGCAGGGCCTGTGGCACGGGATCATCTCGCCCATTACGTTCATCATCTCGTTGTTTTCGGACAATGTGCATTTCTATGAGGTTCACAACAACGGCGGCTGGTACAATTTCGGCTTCCTGCTCGGCGCGTCCGCGACGCTGGGCGGCAGCGGCGGCGGCGCCGCCAGCCGACGACGGCGTGACTGAGCTTTTTACAGCAATTTCAGCAGTTAGCAAACCCGCCAGGCTGACTGGCGGGTTTCTCATTCAGCGCGATTGCAGGCAACTTTCGGTTCGATTTCCCGGGAAGCGAACATCGTCTCCGTGTGATTACCCTGATAGAATACGAGTCCACACAAGGTGGACAGGGTTGAGGTTATGACGATCGCAGCACTTCTGGATAAACGGCAAACGGAGCTCTGGCAGCGCGAACGCGAACTGCTAGAGCGAGTCATCGACACACTTAAGGATTGGGAGGTCGCATCCGACGATCGCGCCCGCCTGCAGGAAGCACTGCAGCAACTGGATGAATTGTTCCTGCTGGTCGTGGTGGGCGAGTTTAACAGCGGTAAATCAGCACTGATCAACGCGCTGCTTGGCAAGTTGTATTTGCAGGAGGGCGTCACCCCGACGACCGACCGCATCCACATCCTGCGCTATGGTGAGGAAGCGCCGCCGCAGATGGTCACGGAAAACATCCGCACCCTGAGCTTCCCGGCCGAGATGCTGCGCGAGATCCACATCGTGGACACGCCAGGAACCAACGCGGTTCTCCGCCAGCATGAGGTGATTGCGCGCGAGTTTGTACCTCGCAGCGATCTGGTGCTGTTTGTCACCTCTGCCGACCGGCCCTTCACCGAGAGCGAGCGGGCGTTTCTCGAATCCATACGGCAGTGGGGCAAGAAGGTCATCATTGTCATCAACAAGGTGGACATCCTCGTTGACAACAACGCTGCGGATGAGGTGCGCACGTTTGTGCGCGATCAGGTCAAGAGGCTGCTGGATTTCGAACCGCCGCTGTTCATGGTCTCGGCACGCAATCAGATGCAGGGCGTGAAGGATCCGCGCAACGCCTTCCCGGCCTTCCTCACGCACATGGAAGAAGTACTCTCACGCGACAGCATGATCCGTTTGAAGTTGCTTAATCCCCTGGGCGTGAGCCTGAAAATCACACGCCAGTACGAGACATTGGCCACGGATCGGCTTGCCATCTTGAAGGAGGATCTCGCATCGCTGCGCAAGGTGGAAGACAACCTCAAGCGCTTCCGTGAGGATACCCAGGCGGAATTCAGCCGCCAGCTTGACCGCATCGACAAGGCGCTATTGCAGATGCAGTTACGGGGAGAGGTCTTCATCGACGACCGCATGCGCCTCATCAAGGTGCGTGACATGATGCGGACAGCAGAGATGCGCAAGGCATTTGAACATGAAGTTGTCGGCACCACGCCGGCTTCTGTTGAGAAGGATATTCAGGAAATCATTGACTGGATGGTGGAGCGCGAACTGCGGCAATGGCGCATGATGGCCGAGGAGCTTGGCCGTCGAAAAGAAACAGAGGCACTCAAGGACGCCGCGCGTGAGGCTGCCGGCGGGTTTAATTACAACCGGCGTCAACTTCTGGACAGGGTTGGCAAACAGACCGAAATGGTCATACGTGGATTTGATCGTACGATCGAGGCCGAGCGATTGGTGACATCCGTACAGGAATCCATTGCCCTGGTGGGGTTGGTGGAGGTCAGCGCTGTTGGATTAGGGGTCATCCTGCAGGCGCTCCTGACAACAGCGGCGGCCGATGCTACCGGTATTGTTGCTGCAGGGGTCCTGGGCGTTCTCGGGTTTGCCATCATTCCTTTCCGGCGGGGCCGCGCCAAAGCGGAGCTGCGCACGAAGATGAAGGATTTACAGCAATCGCTGCGGGCAGTGCTGAGTGAAAACTTCCAGCGCGAGTTTGAGACTGCCCTCGCGAGACTGCATGAAGCCTTTGCACCGTATGAACGCTTCGTCCGCGAGGAGGAACAGCATCTCACGGTCGTGTCGAAGAAGCTGCATGACCTGGATGTTCACTTGCAGTCGCTGAATCTGGAACTGGACCCTGATCAGCAGGCTTGATTTCACATCAGGCGAACCGTTTCCGGCCCCGGCTATCAAGCGGGGCCGCTTTTGTTCTATGATGGCTTGATCCAGAATAAGGGTTGGGCAGTAGATAACATGCACTGGATAGAAGGATGGTTACGGGCCTACGATTTCCTGGATACCAAGTGAGGTGATGTTATGCGCCGACGAATTGTCCTTTTGCTGGTTGCCAGCTTGTTTCTCACCGCCTGCCAGCAGGTCGAAAGTACGCCCATTGTGGTGGAGGAGGTGGTTGCGCCCTCGCCCACACATCGCCCTATGGTCAATGATCTGACGATCACGATTGTGTATGACAACACCACATCCAATCCGGATTTGATGGTGGAATGGGGATTTGCTGCGTTGGTTGATGTGGACGGTAGACGCATCCTATTTGACACAGGTCTGGACGGGCCTTCGTTGATGAACAACCTGCGTGTGCTGGGCATTGATCCCCTGTCCATCGAGACAGTCGTGATATCCCATCAGCACGAGGATCATATAGGCGGGTTACGGACATTCCTCCAGGCGAACTCCAGCGTCGAGGTGTATGTGCCCGCGGACGCCGACATCCTGACAGCCGCTGAAGCCGAAGGGATAGAGGTTGTTGTGGTCGATGAGCCGTTTGAAATACTCCCCGGCGTGTATTCCACTGGCACTCTGGACAGCGGTATCCCTGAACAGGGAATGGTCATTGCTACGTCGGATGGAAGTGTGGTCATCACGGGCTGTGCGCATCCAGGCATCGTGAACATCGTTCATCGGGCGGTAGAAATTCTGCCCGAGGAACCGGCGTTGGTGATGGGCGGTTTCCATCTGGGCGGATATGGCTCCGGCACCCTTCGGACCATCATCGAAGAATTCCAGGCGATCGGTGTTCGCCAGGTTTCGCCTACACATTGCACAGGGGAAGAGGCCATCGCCGCCTTCGCGGCTGCATACGGTGAAAACTACCTACCCGGCGGGGCTGGCGCGGTCTATACGTTTGGGAACTGAAAAAGCCGATGACAGCATGACAGCGCCATACCGGAGCAGGTGTGGCGCTGTTTGTGAACGTAAGGGGGTTTCCGTTATGGATACGGCCTTCCTGCCAGCTTGATGACAGCCCCGGTTCAGGTGAAAGCGCAGGTTGACGGTAGGATGAAGAGCGAGATGCGAATCAAAGGAGGAGAATCATGAGCCGCATTGAAGATCAACTTTCTTCTGCCTTCCAATGCCCGAAGTGTCATCATCACGGCGCGCGGGTGGAGAAGCTTGCTATGTCCGGAACCGGGCTATCCCGGCTGCTTGAAGTTCAGGCACACCGCTATGCGTTTGTGTCCTGCACCAATTGTGGGTATACGGAAGTGTACGACCTGAAAACGCTGAAAGGCAGCGATAACTTGGGGACGCTCCTGGAAATCCTGTTCCACGACTGAGCAGGACAGGAGAAGAAGTACACTTTTTACGCTCCTGCGAGACAATATGGCTCGCAGGAGCGTTTCCTTTCCCTGATTGCTGATTCTACCTGCGTTTCGTTGTACACTGGAGATAGGCCACTGCCGCCAACAACCCCGGGGGATCCATATGGTTGGTATGCTGTGCTGCTTTCCTTTTCTGTCGGTCCCCACGTTGGTGTCCCTGACAACACAGTCCCCTTAATCGAACAGGACATGAACCAAGGAGTGTTGCCATGAGAGGAAACCCTCGTGTTTCACGGCGCCAACTACATTTGTATCGGCTCGGCGTTGTCCTCCTCTTCATGCTCCTGACATCATCCTGCCAGGAGAAGAGCTTGCTGCCGCACGTATGTGGCAATGACTTCTGCGAGGAAGGCGAGAACGCCATCACCTGCCCTGAAGACTGCCTGGATGGTTATGAGCAGGAGCCGTTTGAGCTGAACCAGATCGAAGTGGGTCTTGTAGAAGGCATTTGCGGAAACAACCTCTGTGAGGTTGGCGAGTATCCGTGGACGTGTCCGCAGGACTGCACTTGCGGCGATGGGGTCTGCCGCGGGGAAACCTGCAGCACGTGTCCGGAGGACTGCAACTTCGGAAATCCTGATGCGCCGTGCTGTGGAGATGGGAAGTGTACAAGAGAGGTGGGGGAAAGTTTCCTCGACTGCCCTGAAGAATGCGGCTACGGTGGAGCGTGTGGGAATGGTTATTGTGAGGCATCCCTGGGAGAGAATTTAAATTCCTGTTATATCGACTGTCTGGTTTGCTATGTTGAAGGAACCGAGTGTGGGAATGGTGTGTGTGATATCAACGAAACGAGCTTGCGGTGTTTTCAGGACTGCAATTACTGCGGAAACGGTTATTGTGATCTAACCAGTGGCGAGAACTGTGTGACCTGTGCGGAGGATTGCGGAGCGTGTGACTCCCTGTGTGGCAATGGAAGCTGCGATTTCATGCAAGGTGAAACGTGCTCGCTGTGCCCTGAAGATTGCTATTTCATCAGCGTATCGCTTCCCTGCTGCGGGAACCAGCTCTGTGAGTCAGGCGAAACCGAAGAAAACTGCGTCGACTGTGGGGGGCCGGTTCCCGAGGAAGACATTGTGGAAACGGACTGCGGCAATTATGTTATCGAGCCCGGTGAAGAGTGCGAACAGGATTATCACTGTGCATGGCGTGAAGGGGCAGCCGGGGAGTACCTTTCTTGTTCCAGCCATTGCGCGTGCGTTTCGTCACCTTTCTGTAATTACGATGGCGTGTGCAACAACAACGAGCAATACTGGAACTGCCCGCAGGACTGTACCTGCGGGGATGGTGTCTGCCGCGGGGAAAACTGCTGCACCTGCCCCGAGGATTGTGGTTCGGGGGACGCGGAGAATCCGTGTTCCGAGAATCCCTATATTGCTTCGTGTGGCGATCTGACACACATCTGCGGGGACGGCATCTGTGAATACTGGCAGGGGGAGTTCTGCGGGACCTGCGCGCTGGATTGCGGATCCTGTGATGATTGTGGGGATTACCGGTGTTTTCTTGAAAATGGAGAAAGCTGCCAGACGTGTCCGGCGGACTGCCATTTCGGCAATCCAGACATGCCGTGCTGTGGGAACGGTCTCTGTGAGTTGAGCGAGACTCCCGAGAATTGTCTATGTGACTGTGGTGGAGAGCCGGACGATTGCGAGGACACACCGATTGAAGAATGGCCTGGTAATAACCCCCTTGCGAAATGGCGCATCGAATGTGGCAATGGTCCACGACTCAACTCGGGCGAGCAATGTGAGCGAGATTACCATTGCTCCATTCAGTTTGGCGGTGAACCCGGGGATTGGGCTTGTATCGACTGTGCCTGCGGACTGCGCTGCGACGGGGACGGAATATGTGATGAACCGTTCGAAGATATGGTTTCCTGTCCCATCGATTGTCTGGTGGGCAGTCAGGTGGTGCATGAAGATCTGCTGGAAGCGCTGCTGGATGCATGGGGTACGGCGGCTTCCGAGGGGGAAGCCTGCATCGGCGACGAAGGTGAACCGGGAACGTGGGTCTGCACCTGTGTGCCGTTGCAGGAATGTGGTGATGGGTACTGTTCACGTGAACTGGAAGATAGCGAGACATGTCCAGAAGACTGCACTTGCCGGGATGATGGGATCTGCCGCGCGAAAGAGGGATTCGATTGCGCTGATTGCGAATACCTTCTCTCGGTCACCGGCGTGACGGTTGCGGTATCCGTGGACACCAATTGTCGTCTGGGGCCTGGCTCTGCCTATCCCAATGTGTCAGCCCTGCAGGTGGGGGAAGCAGCAACAGCCGTTGGCAGAAACGCGGCCTCGACGTACTGGGTCATCCTGAACCCGGCGAATCCATCGACCACCTGCTGGTTGTGGGGAGCCTATGCGACGGTTGAGGGGGATGCGGGGTCGCTTCCTGTGATCAGTCCACCACCGGTGCACGCGCCGACAGAAGAAGAGCCTGGCAGTTTGATCTGCCGCGCAGATATGGGCCCTGGGGAATGTGCTGAAGCGGGAGGGACCTATACGTATCCGCCATCAGGGGATCCGTACTGCCAGTGTCCCTGAGAGAACGTGTCGGGAAGCACAAGCGCGTTTTATGATACACTCTCGTGCGTTTGTGTGTGGCAAACATAACCAGAGAGTGTATTTGTATGGATAATGCGTCGATGGCAGACAGCACGACGAGCGTTGAACCGATGGGATGGGGTCTTTCCATCCTCTACTTTGGCATCCCGGCCTTGGGGATGTCGTTTGGTTTCTATGTCGTTATGCCGGCGCTCTTGCGGCGGGGCATGCTTCCCTACTATGCGTACTCACTCGCGCTTGGTCTCCCACTGTTGCTGATGGGTGTCGCGGCTGTGATCGCGTTCCGCATGGAAGGCGGTGTGTTCAATCTCCCGACGATGCTGGAACGTTTTCGCTACAAGCGCATGAGCGGGAAGGACTGGCTGTGGACGGGCGGCATCTTCGCGCTGGAAATGCTCGTGTATTCCCAGTTCAGCAGGGTTACGAAGGCGTTGATTGACAGCGGCGTGATCCATCTGCCGGATTCCATTCCGGCGTTCGTCGATCCGCGCGCCGTCTTTGCGCAGGAGACGCTCGAAGCCGCTGTGGGCGGGCTGCGCGGAAACTGGGTGGTGCTGGTCGCGTCCATCCTGCTGCTGATTGTGAATGTGGTTGGAGAGGAATTGTGGTGGCGGGGCGTGGTGCTGCCGCGGCAGGAATTGTCCTTTGCTGCATGGACATGGGTGATTCACGGCGTGCTGTGGGCGCTGTTCCACGCCTATAAATACTGGGACCTGTTCAGCCTGCTGCCACTTTCGCTGGGATTGGCGTATGTCGTTTCCTGGCGCGCGAACAGCACACCGGGTTTGATTATTCATTTCATTACGAATGGTTCGGGCTTGATTCCCATTTTGCTGGGTGTGCTGGGGATGTGATATTGCATTTCACTCGATACGATCTGGAGGGGAGCGGCTACGGCCGCTCCTTTCTTTATTCCTCTGTCATCCCCAGCAGCCAGCCCCGGGAGAGCATGCGGTTCAGGAGGAGGAAGATCAACACCACGGGGATGCTCATCATGATTGCGAGGGCCGAGAGCCGGTTCCATGACGCTGCAGCCTGAGACCAATAGCCGGAGACCGTCATGGCAAGGGTGACATTGCGGGCGTTCTCGACAAACAGCCACCCCAGCGCAAACTCGGTATAGCCAAGCAGGAAGGCTATCAGAGCAGCGACACCGATCGACGGAAGCGCCATGGGCAGCGTGACATGGCGGAACGTCTGGAAATGGGAGGCGCCGTCCAACAGGGCGGCTTCTTCGATTTCAACCGGAACCGCCTGGAAACTTGAGCGCATGTTCCACACACAGAATGGCATGGAGAAGGCAGTGTACACAATCATCAGCCCGAACAATGTGGTCCGGATGCCGAGAATGGTCAGCAGCACGAAGAGGGGTGTCATCAGCGCAACAGGCGGCAGCAGGGTCCCCAGCAAGAGAGAGAACAATCCGAGTTCGCGCCCTGGAAAACGGAAACGCGCGAAGGCGTAAGCCATGCCGGCGCCGAAGCCAACCGCAATCAACGCTGCCCCGCCTGAGACAAGAATGGTGTTCTTCAGGAGACCGAGGATGCCCAGCGCCTGTGATGGGTTCCGCCAGACGTCGATGAAGGGCTGGATGGACCACTCCTCCGGGGCTAATTGAAAATGGGTGGGCGCGCCATAGAGCGCTCCGTCCAATGCATTCCGCATGAGGTTCCAGATGGGAAGCAGGACAAAGATGGCAGCGAGGAGAAGACCAAGATAGGTGAAGATGAGTCCGAAGGTCGGGCGCCTACGCATAGGTCACCCCCTTCCCGGCCTGACTGCGCCGGTTGAACCAGATCAGGAACAGGATGAGAACCAGGACAGTGAAGATATTAATCACCGCTGATGTGGCATATTGACCGCTGAAATCCACAAAGAAGTAGGAGGCAGCCGCGAAGGTTGTCAGCGGGTAAGGCGGATTGAGGGCATAGAACAGGTAGAACTGATTGAAGGCGTAAATCCCTCGCAGGATGATCGCGGGGATGATGAGCGGCAGCAGAAGCGGCCAGGTGATGTTCCGGAATTGACGCCATCCGCTTGCGCCATCAAGCGCAGCCGCTTCGTAGATATCCCGTGGGATCATCTTCAGACCGGCAGATGCGGCCAGCATCAAAAGCGGGAATCCAACCCAGGTGGCGACAAGAACCATCACCACGAAAGCTGTCGTGGGATTGTCCTGCCACGAAGTCAGATGTTGCATGAAATCAAACCCGGGCTGATCCGGGAACGTGCCGCCCGCAATCCAGCCGAAACGGGGATCGAGGATCTGCGACCATGTGAGCCCGCTGATGAACTCCGGAATCGCCCAGGGGAGGATGAAGATCGCCTGCCAGAGCCCTTTGAAGCGAACGCCGTTCCGGTTGATCAAGAGGGCAATGCCAACGCCAAGTGCGGTTTGGAGGGTGATGACGGCCAGAGTCCAGACGAACTCACCCGCGAGCAGTTCCACGCCGGCGCCGAGTGCGAAGTCGATCAAGGGCTGAAATCCGGTGTAGCTCACCTCGCGGGGTCCCGTCCGGCTGAAATTGAACACTTCGAACGGTTCCGGCTCGATCTGGCCGGTGATCCCTCCGATCACCTCGCGCTGGATTCCGCCATTAATGCCATCCCGTATGGAGACGGCGTTGAAGTCCGTCAGCGCCATGCCACCCTGATAGATGAGTGGATAGAAGGTAATTATCAGGAGCAGGAGGCTGCCAGGAAGGATCCACGGGAGGGCTTTGCGCGTATCCTGCCAGTGGATGGCCGGGAAACGAAGATGAACACCTTCCCGCCGCACGTTGTCCATCCATCGCACCAACGGTTCGATTGCCAGGCGATGGAGACCCTCTGCAGCAGCAAGACAGACAGGTGCCGTCAGGAGAAGGATGTACTGCGGCCACTTGGTCGGCCACAGGAACAGAAAAGCCAGGCCCATTCCCAGCCACAGGGAATAGACCGAGTTACGTTTGTGCATGCGTCCGAGTCCGGCGAGAGCGGACAGGGCGATGATGCCATCCAGCCCGAGGACGAATACCCCCGGATGCCAGGGGACCGAGCGTACCAACCACAGGACCGGCTGCCAGATGGGGTACATCGCTGAGGACACCTGTTCTCCTGTGGCGTAGCCTGCATGGTATGTGACCGACTCCCACAGTCTGCCGAGGGGATCGTGCCAGAGGAACGGATTGGTGAGAAAGAAAACGCCAATGGCACCGATGCCCCACAGGAGGATGGGGAGCAGCGCACGAACTATAGGCCTTCCCCGCTTCCTGGCTTCGAGGAGAGCATCGACAACGATGATAACACCCACAAGGGCATACATGTATTTACTGGACGCCGTCAGACCGAGCAGGATCGATGAGAGGATGAGCCAGGCTGCACGCGAGCGTCCGGTCGCCTTCATCCAGCGGGCATAGGTAAGCACCGTCAATGTGCTGGTCAGGGCAGGAAGCGCTTCCAGCATAATCTGACTTGTGTATTTGATGGTGAACGTGTGAACGGCTAGCAGCAGCCCTGCCAGAGGAGAAACGAGGGCGAGAGCGAATGCCTGCAGTGACCCAAAGACAGCCGCAGCGATCCGCGCGGCGTGGAAGTGAGGTTCGGGAAGCGACGCTGCGGGGCCTGCAGTGACAGGGCTGTCGGGAATGAGATCGGTTTCCGGAAAAGTGGATACAACAAACCCGTAGGCAAGCTTTGCGAATGGCGGATGCTCTGGACGGTAGTTTTCATCCAGAAGATCATCCCAGGCGTTGCGCCGCATATCGTCCGCCATGAGCTGTGCTGCGCGCAGGTAGTCATCCTCATCGTAGTCAATCGGCAGGAGATCCACAGCCCGCAAGCGGAGCACCCATGCAAGAAGCAAAGCCGGAACGGCAGCGATGAGTGTCATGAAAAGAGACTTGTGTGTTTCCTTCATGATGGGGTTCTCCACGAAAGACGATAAGCCGTGACGTACTATATATGAAATTTCAGCGGCCGTATAGACTTCGCATCGGATAACATCACCGGTCAATTCCTGATATGATTGACTCAGGGACAGGCAACAGGAAGAGGATTTATAGGCGATGGCCGAAGGTGCAATTATCCAGGTATTGATCGCTGATGACCACAGTGTGGTGTCAGATGGTCTTACTCTCGGGCTTGAACAACAGGACGATTTTGAGGTACTTGGTGCGACCCGGAGCGGGTTAACGACACTTCAAAAGGTGCGCGAACTGCACCCCGACGTTCTCCTGTTGGATCTGAACATGCCCGACCTGGATGGTTTTCAGGTCCTTTCGGAATTGGGACGCTCCTCGTACCGCCCGGCGGTTCTCGTGCTGACGTCCTACCACAACCCCGATTACCTGGTCCGGGCGATGGCGCTTGGCGCCGATGGCTATTTTTCCAAGGACGCCAATCTGGCGACGTTGATTGATGCCCTGCGGAAAGTGTCCCGCGGTGAACGTGCCATCGATCCGAGTATCCCTGCGGATGCGAAGATGGAACTCGAGGAGGGGATGGCCTGGGAAGATACCCTCACAGTCCAGGAACGGCGTATCCTTCGCCTGCTTGCAGAGGGCAAGCGAAACGACGAAATCAGTGAGGTGTTATCGATCAGCGGGAACACGCTGAAAACACACCTCCGTCATATTTACCGAAAGCTGAACGTGGAGGATCGGACGCAGGCTGCTGTCTGGGTCTGGCAGCACCGTCTGTTGGAAGAAGACTAATATCTGCATGAAAAAGGGAAGCCCGTGCCGCTATCGGCACGGGCTTTTATTATTACATCGTGGGATGGCTATGCTTTCCTCAGCGTTTTCATTAGTTGGGCACGTGAGGGCTTTGTCCCGGAGAGAAGTGTGTCCGCGCGGAAGAAGCGAGCCGCGAAGGAAACGACCAGCAAGGTTGTCACGGCCAGGATAGCGAGACTGGTGATGGACTGCCACAGTGGCACACTCGTCACGACCATGCGAGTCATCATGGATGTCGCTGATGTCAGCGGGAACAAACTGAGGAAGGTCGCCAGTGCGCCATTCGGATTTTCCATGAACACCGAGATCAGGATGAGCGGCACAATCATTGGAAGGAGCAGGATGAACGTGAATTGCGATCCTTCTTTTGTGTTTGGCATGATTGCACCCAGCGCGCCCTGCATGGATGCATAGAGCAAAAAGCCAAAGAGGAGAAAGACGAGACCCCAGAGCAAGAGCCCGGGATCGAGGACGTTGAGGATCTCGCCCAGGCTCTCGCGCGCGCTTTGCCTTGCGACGAGAATGCCGCCGCCCCAGATGAGTGTCTGGAAAAGGGCAATGGCGCTGATGCCAAGCAACTTCCCCAGCATCAAGTCACGCGGGCGGAGGCTCAGCAGGAGAACCTCCATCGTACGGTTTTCCTTCTCCTGAGTTACGCTGGAGAGCATCATTCCGCCCGGTATCACAATCAACATGTAGAGGACCATCATCACACCGTAAGGAAGGACGAAGTTCTCATCTGCCTCGAACTCGGTCTGACCTGGTTCTACCGGACTCTGCCGGAAAGTTTCGATCTCCGGGATCGGGTTGTCAATGAAGAGCCCAAGCTCGTAATCACCCAGAAGGTTCTGTCGGATGAGTGAGTTGAGCAGATAGCTTTCCTGCAGACTCTGGAAGAGCGAAAATTCCTCCACGACCACAATCACCTCACCGGTGTCCGCAAAATCCTCGCCGAGGATATAGTACTGGGCGATTTCGCCGGAATGCACCGCTGCGTCCGCTTCGTCGCGATTGGCGTAGAAAGAAACCAGGCCCCGTGGGAGAGCTTCGGGAATCTCCTGCAGAATGTTGCCTTCGTCGACGATGGCAAGCACATTTTCACCCTGCCCGGGTGCGTTCTGCTCGGCCGCTTCGACATTCTCCTGCGCAAGGTACTGTGAACCAATCGACGGGAGGAGGACTATCAGTGGGAAGATGAAGGTCATGAGCCAGAAGGATGGTTTTGACAGCTTTGTCACGATTTCGTGACGGATGACTTTAGCAATATTCTCCATGTTAGTTCTTTCTCCCGGAAACCGACTCGATCTCAAGCCCGTTGGAGGACGCCTGTAAGCCGCGCAGTGCATCACGCAGACCAAGCCGCTGCCCATAGCGCAGCATCCCCAGCCGGAAAATGCGAGCGGAGAGCCAGACGCTCAGGATGGCGGTCAGGGTTAGAAGTCCCCAGCTAAGTGCAAGCTGCCCGAACGGTATCACCGCGAAGCTGTACCGCATGGTAATCGCCATGAAGGACGTAAACGGGATGACGGAAAGAGTGGTAAGGATCGGGCTGCTGGGATTCGACATGATCACGGTTATCAGAAACCAGGGCGACATGAACACCATATTGATGAGTCCCGAGATCTGCTGACCCTGGCTCAACTCGGTCACCATACCGCCAATCGCCGTCATTATGCCTGCGATCAACACGAACGTTGGCAAGAGGAATGCAAAGACGAGGAGGAAGTAATCCGGCGGCATCTTGATGACCTCGAGGATTTCCAGGAAGGGCCGTCCTACGAGGATGATCACAATCATCGTCACCAGCCAGAGCAGAATCTGGGTGAGTGCTACGCCCAGCAATCCAATGGCTTTACCGCCGATCAATTGCTCGGGGGTGAGAGATGTTGTCAGGATCTCGATGGTTCGGTTTTCCTTCTCATCGGTCACCGCCTGCAGCAGATACCCGCCTGACGACATGACCGACATGAAGAAGAAGAAGCTGGCAAACAGCGGAACGCCGAAATTGATGGCTTCGACGCCGCCGCGGAACTCGCGCTGCCCCTGGTTTGATTGGACAACGAGGTCTGGCCCGTCGAGGACAACTTCCTGCATGGCTGGCGGAAGATCCCCAATGAGGTTCAGACGCAGGAAATCATAGAATGCCCCCCACGCACTGCCGTTGATCTCCGCATCCCAGTAGTACAGTTCAGCCTCTGGGGGCTCGGGGTATGTTTCCGGGATCACGAAATATCCCTGGATGGCGCCACTTTCCAGTGAAGTTGACGCTGCATCCTCGCTGTCGAATGCGAGCACTTCGATGGCATCGGGGTCGAGCTCCTGGGTCAATGCGGGATCAAGCAAACCGGATTGATCGATGTAGCCGATCGGACGGGTATCCTCGCTGGAGATGGCGATGTAGATGGCCAGAACCATCACCAGCACCATACCAATGGGGAGACCAAGGGTTGCCAGGAGAAAGGATTTCTTCTTTACCTGTTTCAGGTACGTGTATTGGACGACTTTCCAGAATTTATGCATCGACAGCCCCCACCTCGCCACGCACGACGCTGATGAAAATATCATCCAGGGAGGGCTCGGCGATTTCAAACCGTTCGATCTTCACACCCGAACGGGCAGCAAGCTGCTGGAAAATGTCTTGCGGCGATGTGCCAGCCTCCAGCGCAAGATGAAGTTCTCCATTATGACGGCGCATCTGCATCACACCGTCCAGGTTTTCGAAACTGCCCTGTCCCTCGATCACGACGGCGTTTCCCGCGAAATTACGGCGGATGTCTTCAAGCTCACCGTAGAGAACCCCGACACCGTTGTTGATGAGGAGAATACGGTTGCACAGAGCTTCAACCTGATACATCTGATGCGTGGACATGATGATGGTTTTACCGGCTTCACGCTGCTCTTCGATGATGTCCTTGATCAGGCGCGTGTTAACGGGATCGAGACCGGAGAACGGCTCATCGATCACCACCAGGTCTGGATCATGGATGAAGGTGGCGATGATCTGCGCCTTTTGCTGCATGCCTTTGCTCAACTCGGAAACCTTCTTCTCGCGATGCTCATGCAGATCGAGCCGTTTGAGCCATTCTTCAAGGCGCGTCCGGGCAGATTCCGGGTTCATACCTTTCAGAGTCGCGAGGTAGACAATCACTGCGGCCAGTTTTTCATCTTTGTATAAACCGCGATCCTCGGGCATGTAGCCAATGCGATTCTTCTTTTCTTCGTCCATCCCCCCGCCGAAGATGGAGACCTCGCCATGGTCGGCGCGGAAAATGTCGAGCATGATGCGGATGGTTGTGGTTTTTCCGGCGCCATTCGGACCGAGTAGTCCGAAAATCTCCCCGGGTTCGACGGAAAAGGATACATCTTCGACAGCCCGGGATGTGCCAAAGTACTTCTTAACATGGTCGACCTGAACAGTAGGCATACGTATATTCTCCTCTACATCTTCTGCTGACATCACAGGATCAGTCATCATGTTTGTTGACGTACGACCATTCCCATTGGAATGTGTTCTTGATTATGCCATGCGTTTGGGGAAGGGCGTAGATGACACGCAGAAAAGATGCTGACAATTGGCTCTGGATCATGTCAGAAACCATCATCCCCTATCAACAATACGATTAAGAAGGCAAACGGGATTAACTTGCCCGGCGCTCCGATGGAATCTTCAATTTCGCATCAATGAACTGTCGGTGGGTGAGATGCAATCCGCGAGCGATCGCGCGGATTTCCTCAATTTCATGGTGGGATACACCTTCATCGGCATCAGCAATGGAGAAGAGCAGATCGAGGAAGGCAAGTCGTTCTTCCTCAGACGTGATGGCGGAGAGTTCCCTGGTCATGCGGTAGTAGTCCATGCGAGGGCCGAACTCGGAAAGGGCAACGCTGACAATAAGTGCTGCTTCCGCCCTGGACACATCCATGATGGAACGCAGCGCTTTGATCATCGCTTGCTCTTCTTCGAGAGAGACATTCTCGTCAACATGAGCGACCCTTGTCAACAGCCCGCCTGCCAGGCACAACATGCGCAGGCGTTCGTCCGGAAACGAGAGATCAACCTCTCCCGCATCCAGCATGCGTTTAACGCTGTAATACACTCTGTTTTTGATGAAGTCTTCGTAATGCTCTTCGCGATTCGGGGCGTCGGCGATGGCTTCATCTCTGCGGATCAGTGAAGAAGAAACAACGTTCACCAGCAGTGACCAAAGATCGATTTGCTGGTCGCGGATGGCATCCTTGATTTCATTGATGACATCCACTTGTTCCTCCCCGATCGGTGTATCCAGATGGATCAATCCGTCAAGCGCTTCCACCGCGAGGTCCTTATCCTTCTGGGAACGGAGCTGCGCAAGGAAATCCTGCAATACGCGGTTTCTCTCTGCCGGGCTGACCGGAGTATGGATATACAATTCGAGCGTATTCCAATCCGCTGCATACACCTGGGGGAGATGGAAAAGAAGATCTTTGAGGCTGTTGATTTCGTCGGTGGTTAATTCTTGATCCGCCCATGCGGCTGCAATAAGGACTTTGCCGAGGGAGAGAATGAGTCCCGCATCTGACATGGATGACCCCGATACGATTTCCACCATTATATCCGTGTCAGGGCAAGAACGTGTCTTCAAGTATACTTGGCGCCAGGGTCTGTGCCGCTTGCAGCGATGTGGTTCGGTGCGATGGTGTGTGCACCGGCTGCACGGAGAATGCGTGTGCGAGTTGAATGCTCTGGAAACAAGTAGGCAGCAATGGCAGAAGACTTGCAATGACTACGGCTTGATGCCATCCCTGAGCAGGTAGTGTCACATGGATCTTGAAACCCTCAATGAACGAACGTTCCCGGCTCCACCACCGCCAAAACGGAGACTCCTGCGCGGCGGGGTGTTGGCAGTTGGAGGACTTGCTGCAGTGCCTGTCGTGCTGTTTCTCGGACTGTACCTGTACCTGCGCGTATTCCAACTCGTCTTTCCGGGCGTGACTGTCGGCGGTGCACCGATCGATGGTCTCACACACAGCGAAGCTGTGCAGGAACTGGACCGCATCTGGAACCGGGATTTTCTGGTGACGGCGGTGGATGCGATGACGCCGGAAGACGCCTGGCTGGTCCTTCCCGGGGAATTTGGTCTCGGTGTCGATGCGGACCTGACGGCCGATGCAGCCTATGCGTTCGGACGTGAAGAGGGACTGGTCGCCGGTCTGGGGCAGCTTGCGGACGGATTGATTTCCGGGGTGGATATCACACCGGTGGTTGTGATCGATGCGGACCGTGCCCGAAGAGCACTTGTGGAATGGGGGGAGCGGCTATCCCAACCTGCCATGGATGCAGATGTCTATCTCGCAGAAGCCGATATCGTGACGGTAGCTGCCGAGTCAGGAAAGATGCTCGATGTTGATGCAACATTACTGCTTCTGGAGAGTGATCCTGCCGACATCCTGCTGGACTACCGATTCATTCCACTGCTGACGGTTGCGGTTGACCCCGCATTAACAGAGGTGGACGATGCCGTTGAAAGGATACGAAGCTATCTGCATTCCCCGCCTCAGGTACAGGCGTTTGACCCTGTAACGGGAGAACATCTCGATTGGACCCCCGCTCCAGAAGAGATGGCGTACTGGATCAACATTGTCCGGGAGGACGACCACCTGGATGTGATGATTGATGAGGAGGGCGTTGAGGCATATCTGCGCGATCAGAATGACGGGCTGGGCAGCGAGCGAGGGATCGATGTTGCAGCGGCGGTGCCGGAAATTCTCGAGGTGATGGAATCGGGCGAAGCTGTCTCCCTGCGGGTGTACTACAACCCGACGGAGTATGTCGTCCGCGGATCGGATAACATCATCTCCATTGCCTTCGACGTCGGCATTCCCTACTGGCGCATCCAGGAGGCGAATCCGATGATCGCAGTTCACGGCCTGTCTGTGGGTGAAGCGATCGTCATCCCTCCGCGTGATGCGAACCTCGTGGTCCCGCCCGTTGAGAACAAGCGCATCGTCATCAGCATTTCCCAGCAACGGATGTGGACGTACGAAAACGGGTCATTGCTAAATGAATATGTCGTGAGCACAGGGATGGCCAACTCCCCGACCATGCCGGGTATTTTCCAGGTACAGATTCACATTCTCAATGCCTATGGCGAAAACTGGGACTTGTACATGCCGCACTTTCTGGGCATATACGAGGCTGTGCCGGGGTTCATGAATGGCATCCACGGGCTGCCGCTCCTGTCGAGCGGCGTGCGTCTCTGGGCAGACGTGCTTGGTAGCCCCGCCTCGTATGGATGCATTATTCTCGACCTGGATGCGGCCGAGGTAGTTTACAACTGGGCTGAAAACGGCGTGGTAGTTGAGATCCTGCGGTAACGAGATAGACCGCATATCCAGCATGCGTCAGCGAGGGAGAGGGAGGATGGTATCTTCTTCGCTGGCAACGATCGTTGGCTCAGCGCCGCCCCGCGTAAGTTCCTTCAGCGCATGCGTAAAGTCAGGGAGTGACGTCTGGGGCAAACGAACGGTCAACCTGACCTCTGCAGCGAACACATTGTCGATGACCAGTCCCAGGTGGTCGCCCACCAGAAGCTGAACCCGCTCGAAAAGATTGTAGGGCACGGCGAACTCCACTGTAAGGGTGGCGAGTTTCTGAGCAATGGATACGGCATCGAGCGCTGCTCGCATGGCATCGCTGTATGCACGAACAAGTCCGCCAGTTCCGAGTTTTGTCCCGCCGAAGTAGCGAGTGATGACAACTGCGACATCACCCAGCCCGCTGCCTTGAAGCACGGCCAGTGCGGGCCGGCCGGCAGTGCCGGATGGCTCGCCATCATCACTGCAATGTGCGGTCACACTTGCTCCGTGGCCGACGACGTACACGGGCACATTGTGAGTCGCATCGGCGAATTCCTGCCGGATGGTTTCAATGAATGAGCGTGCGTCTTCCACTGAAAATGCAGGTGAAAGCGAGGTGATGAAGCGCGAGTTGGACACACGAGTCTCCACTCTCGTGGGCTTTTCCGGGATGAGGCGCGCGGGCTTCGGAGTGCCAACTTCAGCCATCATGGGGTGTGCGAACCAGCTTTCTCTTCGACCAGGATGTCCATCGTTTCGACGGCGTGTCGGAGGTGGGGAATGACGATGCTCCCGCCGACGACAAGGGCAATATTGAGGGCATCGTAGATTTCCTCTTCGCTGCTGCCCGAGTTGAGGCACTGCTCGAGATGATAATCAATGCAGTCGTTGCAACGCAGTACAGTCGAGGCGACCAGCCCCAGCAGTTCCTTCGTCCTGGCGTCCAGCGCGCCGTCCCGGTATGCGGCGGTATCGAGATTGAAGAAGCGTTTGATCCCGCGGTGGTTGATTGCGAGGATGCGGTTGTTCATCTTCTCGCGATAGGATCGGAAATGGTCCATTCGATTTGCCATGAGACCTCCCTACGGGATAATAGCATGAAAGACATCTGACTTGAGTGGTGGTCAGGGGGAACAAAACAAACAAGATGTTCGTCTGACATGTGAAAGCCCGACAACGGCTGTCCTGTCGAGTGCGTAGGTTTACGACTCGTGCAGGCCGTGACAGGAAGGAGACTCCCATGAAATTCAATCGAGGAGCGCACGCGGTCATGATAATGATTACCTTTTCGATGCTGCTTGGCCTCACCGGATGTGCTGCCCCCGGAGAACCAGTTCAGGAATCCATCGCACAATCCGATCTGCCCCGGGAAGTGGGAACCGAGATTCCCGCCGGCCAACTGGATGCGCTCACGGATGGGAATGGACAATTCGCTCTCGATCTTTACCAGCAGCTTCGATCCGAACAGGGGAACCTGTTTTTCTCTCCATACAGCATTTCACTTGCTCTTGCGATGACCTATGCTGGCGCGCGCGGTGAGACAGAAACGCAGATGGCCGAGGTGATGCACTATACGCTCCCTCAGGATGACCTTCACCCTGCTTTCAACGGGCTGGACCAGATCCTCGCTTCCAGAAGCGAAGCCGAGGTGCCCGAAGGTGGCGAGCCGCTGCGAATCAACATTGCCAACTCCATCTGGGGTCAGACCGGATACGAATTTCTGCAGTCATTCCTGGATACCCTGGCGGCCAACTATGGCGCAGGCTTACGTCTGGTCGATTACATCTCCGATATAGAAGGCGCGAGGCAGGAGATCAACGACTGGGTGAGTGATGAAACCGAAGGGAAGATTGAGAATCTGATTCCTCAGGGGGCGCTGGATCCCATGACGCGCCTCGTCCTCGCCAATGCTATCTACTTCAATGCCTCGTGGCTTCATGCCTTTGAGGAGCATGCGACCCAGGATGGCGTTTTCCATGTTCTGGATGGGTCCGAGGTCGATGTGGCCATGATGTACCAGGGTGAGATGTTCAACTATCTGGATGGTGATGGCTTTCAGGCGGTTGAACTTCCTTACATCGGTGATGAGACCTCCATGGTGGTGTTTCTCCCTGATGAGGGTGGATTCGAGGCCTTTGAAGCGATGATGACGACGGAGGCATTGGATGGATGGCTTGAAAGCATGAGCCAACACCAGGTCTGGCTGGGCCTGCCCCGTTTTGAATACACCGTCGAGATGAACCTGACCCAGGCATTACAGGACATGGGTATGCAGCGAGCATTCTTCAATGCGGATTTCTCGGGCATGGATGGAACGCTGGATCTGGTCATCAGCGAAGTGATCCATAAGGCTTTCGTTTCCGTGGATGAAGAGGGAACAGAGGCTGCAGCTGCCACGGCAGTCATCATGCGGGCGACCGCCATCATGGATCCCGGTGTGGAATTGGTCGTGGACCGGCCATTTGTCTACCTCATTCGTGATCAGGAGACAGGAACCATTCTGTTTATGGGCCGTGTCGTCAATCCGGCAGCCGAATAGATGCATACGCCCGGAAGAGACCAGCTTCCATAGCTGGTCTCTTTTTTTGCATCGTGCATGTCGTAAGCGAATGAATGTACAATACGGGCGATCGTGGAATGGAGCGAGCGATGCGGATTCGAAGCACAAAGCGCGGTTTCATTGTGAGTTGTGTGCTCGTGTTGTCTCTTTCGGCTTGTTCACAACAGGCGTCATCTGCTTCTCCGGCCATCCCGTCAACGACAGCAGTCACCGTGCCTGATCCTACAGTGACGCCCACCGAGTCTGAGACCTCGCCGGCGCCATCCGCAACGCCGGAATTGCAACCGACGTCGGCTATTACACCAACATCCCCCGATGAACCTGTCACCATCACGAGACCCGGTGAGCCGCTAGCTCCACTCCCGGCTGGAACAGAATTAATCCTGGTGGACATCTGGATGCAGGATGCGCTGCACGGCTGGGCTTCAGGTGGATCCTTGCAGGAGCCCATGCATGTACTGCGGACGGAAGATGGTGGACTGACCTGGCAAGATGTCACACCTCCTGAACCTGTGGATGGTGACCCGCAGTATGTGTCTGTGGTTGCCCATTTCCTGGACAGCCTGCAGGGATGGGTGACCTTCCAGCACGCTCCCGGACCGCAGGGTTTTGTGACGCCGGTTGTCTGGCGTACGACTGATGGCGGCGCCTCCTGGACCGCCAGTGAAGCACTGGACGTCAGCGGCTACATGGGTTTCTATGGGCCTTCCCGCATTGGCTTTAGCGACCCGGACCATGGCTGGCTGATGCTTGATCTGGATTCGGCGATGATGCATCGCTATATCGCCATCTACACATCACAGGACGGCGGAGCGACATGGAACCGGGTGGTTGATCCGCAGGTGGATGCACCCATTCAGACGGGCGATAAAACCGGCCTGGTGATGGATTCAACAGGACAGGGTTTACTGACACGTGACCTCCATGGTCTTGTTGAAGGCGTTTCGGTTGAGATGACCCGGGACGGGGGATATACCTGGGAATCCGTTCCGCTTGATGTGCCTGGTGATGTGGGAGCGGCACAATTGTGTGCAGCTCACTCTCCACATATGTTCACACCGACATCCTGGGCCGTAGGTGTTTCCTGCTTGATATTTAATGAAACCGCCGGCGAGGATGGCGATATATGGCAGGAAGGGGAAGCCTATCTCTTCATTACAGAGGATGCGGGAGGAGAATGGAGCCGGTGGGATGCGCCGGGAGGGTTGTTGCTGTATTTGCCCGGGGATGTCATCCTTTCGCTGGGAAGGGACATCCACCGCAGCGACGACGGTGGAAACACGTGGACGTATCTCAAGACGGTGTCCTGGGATGCGGCATTTTCTTTTATTTCCCCTGAGATCGGATGGGCGGCGGCACGTGCAGAAGATGAGCGCGCGCTGGTGGGCACAGTTGACGGCGGCCGGACCTGGCAGGAGATGGAGCCGCGTATCCGCTAGCGATCAAGAGAGTGGAAGCTGGCGCAGCATGATCGTTCCGGCCTGTGTCGACGGTGGCGAGTCGTCTCCTATGGGGAGAATGCCCAGGACGAGGTGAACGTCGCTCCGCTGAAGAGCGAAGCGCGCAAAACCAGGCTCAGCAGGTCCTGGCAGGGGATCGTAGTCGACGATGTTCCACCCGGCGGAGGGGAGTTCTCGGGCGTAGAATGCCTGCAGTGCAGCGACCGTCGCTGACCCGGTGAAAGCCTGCCATGCCGATGCGTCGTCAATATCCTCGATGATGTCCAGCGGGTTGACCGATTGATAGCCAGGGGGAAGCGGGAATGTCAGTTCCTCGTCCTGAACGGCTGCCGGAGCATGAACGCGCAGGCTGCGAATGATGTTCGTGGCTTGAGGCTCGAACCAGTCCCGATCCAGCTTATGATGTGTGACCAGCAGGTGATAAATGGTGCGGTCATGCTGGAGGATGCCCGTCCATAGCCGCAGGGGGTCTTTTTTAGGCATGGCCAGTTCGGCTTCCATGCCGGTCAACGCACCGAGCTGCCAGGGAGCCGCCCCCAGCCGTTTTGCACCGATAACCCCGGCGATCTTTCCGATGTGCAGCGACCAGAGTTTTTGAACCTCAACGTGTTCCGGATTCCATTCGGGACGGATCATGACCCTCCCCTGATGTTCGTCAGCGCGGGGTTTGGGGTAGGACTCAACGGGGGCTGTCAGGATGACAGCATCGTCATCCTCCTGCATCGTCCATTCGTCAGAGTAGGTCAGGCTATATCCCCAGAGGAAGTTCTGGTAGCGGCTCATCATGGGCTCCGGATTGCGTTGCCAGCATTGTACCTGAGATTTGGGATGGAAAAGCCCCGGTGGTATGCACCGGGGCTTCGAGTCCTAACCGCCTGCAACAGGTGGGATGAAGGCGATGCGGTCACCGTCCTCGACCGGGTCTTCCAGCTCGGCATGCCGATGGTTGCGCATCACGACTCTCACCTCCTCGGGAGGGAGGTTCAACGTGAGCATGAGTTGGCCGACCGTCGTGCCGGGCTGGACGTCGATCTGCCGGGACCCGCCCACAGGCAGGCCCGGCATGTATCGACGAAGGGTTGCGAAAACAGTAACCTCAACCTGCATGCGGATCAGTCAGCATGCACCCAGCCGTACACCTCGTCCAGAGCCTCATCCGTGATGGTCCAGACTTCGTTATGCGGCGGGAGTTTTTCCTCGCGCATGAACTCTGGCGGGCGGTCATCAAGAGCCGTGAAGCCGGCAGCTTCGTTGAAGAGGCGCTCCTTCTTCAGGATTTCCTTGCCGAGAGGAACGACATCGTCGCCCGTCATCTCGATGCCGGTTACGCCTGCGACGCTCTCCACCATTCCGGCAAAGCCTTCGGCGATGTCGAGGATGGGGAAGGCGATGAACAGGCAGTAGCCGGTGCTGTCGATATAGGCTGTCGTTGCCTGGAAAGCCAGAGAGAGTTCGCCCTTTCCTTCGTTGGAGAGCGGATCGACCTTGCCGCCGACGCCCGCGATTTCGGGGGCGATGGTGTAGCCGGCGGTGTGATCCGCACCCATCGGAGTTGTCGCATAGGTTACGCCAATGCCCTTAACCGCGCGCGGTTCGTATGCGGGCATGGACTGACCTTTAACGGTCGGCACCCGGTGCACGCCGAACGCCTTGGCTGTGGCTACGACACCCTGACCGAGAATTCGTCCGAGCGGTGTGCCTTTCCGGATTTCATCGAAGAGCTTGATGGCGCCCTTCGCGTCGCCGAATTCGAGCAGGCCGCCCTCCATCGCCATGGCGATGGTGTTCCCGGCCTCGATGGTGTCAAGGCCGATGTCATTGCATTCATAGGTTGCGTGGGCGACGTAATCCAGATCGTCGATGCCGCAGTTGGCGCCAAGAGCCCAGGTCGTCTCGTATTCGATCACCGAGACCAGCTCGTTCCCGTCTTCATCCGGGAAGATGTTGGAGCACTGGATGATGCAGCCAGGATGGCAGCCGTGTCCCATGGTGCCTGCGCCACGCTTTTCGATGGCTTCGGCCATGGCTTCACCGGAAATCTTCGCCGCGCCTTCGAAATGGCCGGCGCTGAAGTTGCGGGTGGGGAGCCCGCCAGCCTCGTTGAGGATGTTCACAAGGATGGCTGTGCCGTAGGCATTCAATCCGCCGTCCTTCTTGGTGAGAGCATGCTCTCGAATGGCTGCCGTCAAAGCCTTGCGGCCCTTCTTCATGAGCTCTTCGTTGGCGATCGCAACGCCCTCTCCGCCGGTGTCGTCAATGACGATGGCTTTCACGCCGCGCACGCCCATGACGGCACCCAGGCCGCCACGGCCGGCGTAGCGACCGGGCTTGTTCTCGGGATCGTTGACCGAAATGCCCGCATTGGACAGTTTCATCTCGCCAGCCTGCCCGATGCCGATGATGGCCGTCTTGGGGTATTTCTCGCCCAGGATGACATCGACATCGTACATGCCCTTGCCCATGAGTTTGTCCGCAGCTTCAAAGGTCACCCCGTCCTTGGTGATGACGAGGTAGTACCATTTCTTGTCTTTCGGCATGCCTTCCACAATGACGGCGTGCAGGCCGAGTTTGGCCAGCTTCTGGCCGGACATCCCGCCGGCGTTGGATTCCTTGATGCCTCCCGTGAGGGGGCTTTTGCCGCCGAACGATGTCCGTCCGGAGCTGGGCGCAGCCGGTGTACCGGTTACCCAGCCCGGGGCAAAAACGAGCTTGTTGTTCGGCCCGAGCGGATGGCAGGTGGGATCGACTTCATCGCATACGATGCTGGAAGTCAACCCACGGCCTCCCCAGCGAGCCCATTCTTCTGGTACATCTTCATAGGTCGCTTTCAGGTCGGTCATATTGATGCGCAGGATTTTCTTTCCCATGATTCGTCCTTTCACTCGTCCTGTGCAACGCTTTCATAGGAGTGGTGCATGGCTCCTTTTTCGCGCAGCACAGCCTGCAATTCGTCCGACATTCTGACGCCGTCCCGGTACTGGTACGGCCACATATGAGTGCCGGAAAAGATTCCAATATGGTCATCCGCCTGTATCTGCAGTTGTTCCGATGCGTTAAGGCCGGGCGCATCACACAGAACAGCGTTGATGAACACATAACCCTTGGCCTCGGCGGGGATCCCTAATTGCGAGAGCACGTCTCGAAAGAGAACCCCCTGCGGCATGGTCATCTTTACTTCTGCGATATGGGTTCCACCTCCATAGGCTGCAATCGGACCGTAAAGCAGAACGTCAACGGTGATGGTTTCCTTCTTGTTCACTGCGTCAGCCATTCCCAACCTCGATACCAGTAAAGGAAACGCTGTGGTGCATCGATTGACGGCCTTGACGGCCATATGGTCTATGCAGGTTCACAGCGTTTGTTCGACATCTTGATTTGTTTGAGTCCTGTGTCAGACGCTTGCCAATAAAACAGGGACTGCCATGTCGTCGATTTGTGCCATGAAGTGTCAAGGCAGGCTCCGGTCACATCGATATCCCATTGTCGTGAGTAAAGGGACACCATCCCTGTCATCCGGTGAAGTGTTGCGGAAATGTCCGGATGTATTCAAATAATAGGGGAATCGAAGAGGGGAATCCAGCGAAACCGTTATGCGGTTTTAACATTGCGAGTTGGCGTTATTCGGCCCAGCGCAGCGCCCCGGTGGCCTTAAGGTTGTAGCCTGGAAGGGATTCAATGACCGCATGGACATCGGGGTGATCCAACCAGGCTTGAAAGCATCCGCCTGCTATCTGGAAGAGGGCTTCCGGGATCACAAGTTCGTAGTGCTCCTCGGTCAAGGGGATGAAGTTCAAGTTGTAGCTGGCGGCTGCTGCGTGAACGCCAAGACCAACATCAACACGGTCTTCCGCCACCGCACGGGCAAGTTCGGAGTGTGTGGCCAGGACCTGCTCGTAACCCTCGATGGACTCGCTGTCCATGTCGTTCAGCTTCAGTTGATGATCAAGCCAGATGCGTGTGCCGGCACCTTCTTGCCGGTTCGCAAACCGTATGCCGGGACGGGCGAGGTCAGTGATGGTGCGGATATCGAGAGGATTCTTAGGTTGGGTGATCAAACCGAGATCACGATGGGCAAGCGTGAGCAGCGCGGCTCGCGTTCCGGGGAGAAGCCTCTTCACGAAGGGCACATTGTAGGAGCCGGATTCAACATCCCATAGATGACATCCGGCGATGTCGGCCTCATTGGAGGCGAGCGCCATCAAGCCTCCCAGGCTGCCTGCGTAGGTGATGGACAGTGTGAAGTCCGTGGAGAAGTCCGAAAACATGGGGGAGATGCGTGATAGCGCGGGGTCGTGGCTTCCGACGAAGCGGATGGTGATGCCTTGCTTGAGGGGCGGATTGCTGCGCAGCGAACGCCACCGGTCGAGGGCGAGCTGCACGGCTGTCTCGACATCCTCAGGCGCGTATCCTGAGGAGAGAACTTCGAGGAGGAAGGTCTCCGCGCGGTGAACGAGTTGGGCTTGCTGGAGGGGCGACGGATGGGCTTCCTTAAGAGATTGAACGACCATCGTGCCCTTCCCGGCGTAGCTTTCAATTAAGCCCTGGCGCGTCAATTCCTGGTAGGCGCGCTGGATTGTACCAGTCGTGCAATTCCAGCGTGCTGCCATTTCCCTGACAGTGGGAACACGATCGCCGGGTTGAAGGTTCTGATAGAAAATGTCCTCGCGGATGGATTCGGCAATCTTCTGGTAGAGAGGGGTTGAGTCTACACCTGACATGATTAAAGCCTTATCCGGGAGGGAGGATGACAGGCCGCCCATCGACATGCGTCATTTGCACAGGCAGCCCGTATGTCTCCGACAAATTCGCCGCAGTGAGAACGTCGCTGACATCGCCGGCTGAAACCAGACAGCCATCGCGCATCATGATGATGTGGTTTGCCAGCGAAACTGCGGCATTGGGATCATGCGTTGTGATGATGAGCGTAGTTCCATTTTGATTGAGGATGCGGAGAAGATCAAGTACTTTGCTGCGGTT
>Ga0272443_10000700_pt1 | contig 57769 bp, 74 predicted proteins | sample SSMAcet12_FD_193581 | JGI IMG/M metagenome (GOLD analysis project Ga0272443, IMG submission 193581) | Marine sediment archaeal communities from Little Sippewissett salt marsh, Falmouth, MA, United States - SSM-Acet-12 | ecosystem: Environmental > Aquatic > Marine > Wetlands > Sediment ... | reverse complement strand
AGGGTAGAAGACACTATACCTTCGTTTTGTTTTTCTTATTAGATAAAAAAACTTTTTAGCAAAAAACCTATCAGTGTAAAGAGTGGATGTTACATTTTTTATAACATGTTTGTCTTCCTGATAGTCATGGATTCCAAAAGTTAAGTCATTCTTCTTTAATGCGATACTGTTATGAGAAGAAGAAAATTTATAACCTTCATCTTCAAATATCCTTTTAATTCTTCTTATTTTATCTAAATCTAGTGTTGCTAAATCAACATCGTTATCTAATAATTCTTCGTTCTTATAGATACTTAATAAAGTTCCGTAGTTTAACCAGTATTTGATTTCATACCTTTTAAGTATCTGAACTATTCTAACTAAGTTTTTTAATATCTTATTCATCTTCTACCACTAACTATTGCAAACTTCCAATCTAATAAAACATCATTCGCAATTTCCTGCACATTAAAAGCTTTCCTAACATATGGAGGTGCGTTTTTTAACATAGAAAATATACTATTTATATTCTCGTTCGTGACCTTGCCGTTTTCAAGCCAATTTCTTACACTAACATCTTTCATAACATAAATACAATAATCTATATCTTTAAATTTTCCTAACTCTAATAAATGAATTAAGTCATCTAAACTGTAAACCCTTCTTTTTTCTTTTAACTTAAACATATCTGTAAAAAAACTTCGTACACCCATTGCAGGAACAGCCTCACAAACAACAAAAGCACCACCTGGCTTTAAAATCCTATAACATTCAAGAATCGCTTTGTTTTGTTGCTCAACATGGTGAAAAGTCATTCTTGCTACAACTAAATCAAAAATTTTATCATCAAAATGCATTTCTTCTACATTCATTAAATGATAATTGATATTTTTAAAACTATTTTCTTGTTTAGCAATTTCCAACATATCTTTAGAATTATCAATTGCCTCTATATTTTTACAAAATGGCGCCAAAAATTTTGCAACTGTCCCAGTACCTGTTCCTATATCACAAACATTCTTAAAACCATCAGAAGACGAATTACTCCAAGCACTATGTTTAATAGTTTTTAAGAGTTCCTGTTTTTTTGTCCATGATAATTTATCATATACACTTGCTCTTTTATGCCATAGATTATGATTCATTTTTTAAAACCTCCTTTAGTTTTAATCTTCTTCTTCCTATTTCTTCTTTTGTTGCTTTTTTATTCATATGCACAACTGTCTTCCAATCTCTGTATGTCCAGTCTAAGTATGGTATTGGTTTACATGGTATTGGAAATTTTTCTCCATAAAAATCAATCTTACTTAAATTACCCAAGTTCTCTAAACGGGATGATACCTCTTCATCATTCCAAAATTTATATTTTATTATAAGTTGCCAGAACTTTTTTATCAAATGACCACCACTTCCAATATTAGCAAGTATTAGAATAGGTTTTAAAACTGGGTTAAAATGAATTCTAACCATGTAATTATCCATAGACGTTCTAAAAAGTATACATCCAATATGTTCTCCGGTTGTTATATTATGCAAAACATAGTTAAGATGATTCTTGTTAATTCTTAAATCAAATCCTTCCTTTTTAAATTCTTGTTTCAATTGCGATATCCTTGGTACATCTTTTAAAAAAACACCAACATCTATATCATCGTCCCAAGGAACAATCGTACCAAGCTCCATAGCACCAGCAAGAGTACCATAATCTAACCAGTATGTGATATCATGCTTCTCAAATATTTTCTTAATTACTTTAAGCAATCTTACGTATTTCGATTTGTCTTCCATATTTCTATTCCTCTTTCATTCTCCTAACTTGCTCTTCTAAATAAAATTTTGTTTGTCTTATCTCCCATAAATAGCGTATAATCTCACCTATTTCTTCATCTATCTCTCTTAAATAATTCAGGTTATGATTTATTTCTTCTTCAACTGAACATTTATGCAAGTTTTTACTCACATCAATAGGTTGTTGTTTTTCTAGGTCTTTCAAAAATATTTCAGCATTATCCATTTTTCTAAAAGGAAAGAAATGTCTTGTTGTCCTTGGTGGAAACAAATTTCCAGTAATTCCTCTTTCTATTACTTCTTTTTTTGATATACCTTTATCTCCTTCTATTATATGCCGGTGCATTAAATGTGTTCCTACACGAACATCATCACTATTATAATTTACATAAATAACTGGTGCATATTTGAAACCTTGTTGTAATAAAAAAACATGACGATGAGAACCATCTAAAACAATATTATGTTCTTTAGTTAGAATCAAAGGAGTAGTCATATATCCAGCTGACAATATTATATCTGCTAAATTTTTTAAATGGTTAGGAAAAACATACTCTAGTGCTCTCAGTTTTTTAGTTTCTATTAATTCATACTTCATTTTTTCTTGCTCCATATATTTTCCTTAGTTCAGTTCCGCTTCCCCCAATGCACTCAGAGCGTTCGATTTTTACAGATTTTAAATTAATCCTCTCACCCCACTCTAGAACTTTATCGTTTCCTGATATTAAGATATCAAATTTAGGAAAAGATGATATGTCAGAATAACTAGTTAAAACTTTGTAAAAAATAAAATAAGAAACTCTACTTCCAAAAATATCTTTAAAAGTTTTCTCTACATATTCTTGTGATACAATTCTTGGTTCATCCGGACTTATACCAATAATTACATTATATTTTTTCAACATTCTTGAAATAGTTAACACATGACCTATGTGTGGTGGTTGGAATTTTCCTGGAAAAAAAGCTAATAATTTACCACTCAACTATATCAACCTCCTTGTACCTATATTTTTTGAATATGCCACCCTCTATCAATTGATTCATTTTCTTTAAATTTTCAATATTAAAATCCTTCTTATAATATACTTTGCGTTTAGAGATGTCTTGCTCAAAACTGAAAACTTTACCTTGTTCAGCAAATTCTCTTATTACTTTTTTAGCTAACTCAGATGCAAGAATTGTGTTTTTACAACCTATAGTATGACTATCATCATCCGAAGAAATCTTCGGTCTACCTTGAATAACCACACCACCTGAATCTATTTTGCTTGTAATATGATGTATTGTCATTCCTAAATACTCAATTTTTTTGTGTATTATAGGCATAAGATTCGTCGATGAACCACAATAATAAGGAACTAAACCTGCATGAACGTTCCATATTCTTCCAGGAAATTTAGAGAGTATTTTTTCTCCTATTATAGAAACAGAGTATGTAAGTATACTCTCTGGCTTTAAAGAATCCAAAAATGATAAAAACAATTTACTATTTATTCCATTAGAATCAATTTTAAAAACACATCTTTCTTTAAGTAATTTTTCTTCTTTGTTAACAAATTTTTCAAAATAGTTTTTTTCTGTGCTAAAAAGCTTTTCAAAATGTTTTTGCATAAGTGGATGTGCAGGAATTTTATAATACTTTAAACGATTTCTGGGCTCTATTACCCAAACCACATCAGGAAATGTATTTAAAAGTTGAATAGCAAAATATTTGTGTCGTATAGTATCAGCTGTAATAAGAAGTTTACCTGCCATTATTTTCCTCCTCTTACTTGTTTCACTAATTTTGGGTTGTTCTTCTTCATTCTCAAAGAAACATACTTGCTTATTTCTTCTTTTGACTTCACCCACTTTCCTTTGTCAAAACATTCTGTATAGCTTTGTTTATTCACTCCTCTTACTGGAATCCTCCACATTTTTCCATAAATATGCTTCAAATAGTTTTCTGGATTATTCGGAACATAAATTTTACTACCTTTTATTTCCATTGTTTTAATTGGTAATACAAAATCTATTGGAGTGCTGACTTCATATGTTTCTAACGCCATTTCATAATGTATTTCTTCAACACATTTCAAAATAATTTTTTTAAAAACTCTAGGAAGTAAACCAATTACCTTTTCTATAATTTTTAATTGTTTCAAAGAAAAAATTGTCTCATACTTATATTCAACGGGATAAGAGTTTAACATCCACTCAACAAAATCACATAATGATAATAACTTATGACTTTTTGGTACAGTAGGATTAAACTTTACATACTGCTTATCTTCCTTATAAAATTTAATATCCATCTTACTAGAATGTTTTAAATTTTGAATAGAAATTCCACCATATTTTGGAATACAAATCCAATTTTTCTTTTCTAAATCACCTTTAGCTTTTTCAAAAAAAGGCATTGGTTGAAAACAACCAAGGTCTATATCCTCTTCCCAAGATATAAAAGAGCCTTCTCTTATAAAACCAAGCAATGTACCATAATCTGCCCAAACGTAAATTTCATTATTTGCAAGTATTTCTGTTATCTGAAACAAATCATCCATTGATAATTCTTTATTAGACATAACTTTTATGATATCACCTATATATTATACTCATGTTGGAGTACCTCTTAATCTTTTAATAACTTCTCGCAAATACCAACTAAACTTGTAAGAATTAAGCCTGCGCAATGTTTCAAGCTGCCAACCTTTAAGTGATGCATTTCTCTTAACATTCTTGTAATCAGGAACTTTACAACCAATAAACTCACACATTTTTCCAATTACCTCGTCTGGCTTTGCTTTCAAATCTTCAAAATGATAAAGAAAAACACAATCAAATGTTTCAGCTACTTCTTTAAGATAACTATCGTAATTGTGATTACTATATTGTTCCTTGTATTCTTTAAATGATAACTTACCGCCAGATATCACATACCTATAGTAGCAACTTTTAAGCCAACTTTCCTTCTCTCTAATACCAACTATTATCTTTGCTTTTGGGAATAATCTCCTAATGTTATCTAAAACATGATATTTATAAGGAAGGCTATGCGGCATTGAAAGAGACAAACCTTCATTTGATACTAAATTTATACCTTCTTCAATATGTATTCTGTGAAGACTGTCATCAAACATATAGTTTACACCTTCCAACTTTTCAAATACTTCTTTTTGTAAAAAAGTCGTACCGGTTCGGTGTAGTCCTATATGTATTATAACCTCAATCATATCTTATCATACCCTTTTTCTTAACCTTAACTTCAATTGTTGATACCTTTTTCTTTCTAAACAAATTCAAAAAGATTTCTATTACAACAGCAAAAAATGAAATAATAATCAATACTGGATACATAGCAAATAAATCTGAAACCTCAACTTCTATGGTTTCTGCGGTTGTCTTGTTAGCATTATCTTCCATTCATTACCTCGTTTATTGCTGCTTCATAACCATCAACAGTTTTTTCCCAACTAAATCTTTCTGCTTGTCTCCTTAAAGATTTTTCATCTTTGTAGATATATGCATGATTTATTGCATCTGCTAAAACTTTTATATCATTAACATCAGGAATAAGAACTCCATTATTACCAACCATAAAATATCGTGTTGAATCTCTTTGCGCAACAACATTGCAACCACAAGCCATTGCTTCAAATAAAACTGCACCCCATGGTTCATTATCACTAGCAAGAACAAATACATCAGACATTGAATAAAGACTTGGCAATCTGTTGAATGGAAGAGTACCAAGATAATTAAATCTCTTACCAAGCAATCTCTTACCTTTATTGATAATTTTGTTTCTCAACGGACCATCATTTGTAACAAATAAAGTTCCTTCACCAAGTTCGTGCATTGATTCAATTATCAGTTCAACATTCTTCCCTGGTATAAGGGCAGAAGTGGAGCAGACGATAGGCCTTTCATATAAATCTGGAGAAGCGAAAGGTTTTGTTTTCTTAAACAATTCTATGTCCACTCCACTTGGTATGCATTTGGTATTTGTATCAGGTGACTTTCTTTCAAGCCACTCTTTCATAATAGGAGCAAGAACAACAAATATATCAGGCTTCATTCTTGCTTCTCTTAACATCATTTTTGATATCCCACCACCAAAAAACACTAAACATGGTTTCCCAGTTCTCTTGCTAATTTTTTTAACCATATTAGCACACCAAAATTCTCCATTTGACCATAACATATCAAAAGCTGGAGAAACTATCTCAACCATTTCTTCGCTTCCAATAGCAAAAACAATATCTTCAATATTAGGATTTATTCCTATATACTTTCTTGAAAAACCGCCAATCATTGATTTTTCAAAAAATGAATCACTAAGCTTTCCAATCCCCAAATCCTTTCTAAAATATTCTGTAGAAAAAAGTCTAACCATGTGCCCACGTTTCTTCAAAACCTTATTGATATCATCGGTCATGTTTTCTGTTCCTCTATGAACATAGCCATGGTGTGGACACATAACAGCAAACCTCATTGGGGGTTTCTCCTAACTAATTTCACTTTAAATACAAGTTGATATATGGCCCAAAACCCTATCACCATCAATATTGGTAGCATAAAAAATTCAAGCCACATTTCATTCCAATTATTAATGGCAACGACAACTTTTCCACCACTAAAAAATGCTTTCATCCAAGTGATATATAGAGAAACAGTATTGCCTATTAATCCAGAAATACCAACTACAATCAAAATGAGTTTTATTTTTTTATTCAACTTACCAACCTCTCATATAATTTCTTTAAAGGGTATATTATTCTCCAAATCTTTTCTTTGACAATATATCCAAAAGTAAATAATGAAACTAATAAAATTGTTTTCATCGCATTCAAAAGGAAACCTTTTACACCAATTTTAGAAATAAAGTCTTTACCATAATACTTCCACAAGTCAAATATTTCAGCGATTTTAAAAAAGTAATAATGACCACTCTCTATGGTAATGTTTGATATTCTATTCCGTATCATCAATGGTTCTGGTATGGTATAAATATCATAACCAAGTTTTGTTATTTTCAAAGCAATATCATATTCATGCATTCCACGCAAATCCTCATTCCAGTACCCAACTTGTTCTAGTAATTCACGACGAATTAAATAGGAGGACGTAGAAGACAAATTAAAGCTTTTTAATAAATCTATATATGTAGGAATTTCTTTTGTTCTGTCAATGAAAGAGCCATCTTCTGTCAAAATCTTAGTGTGGCATAAAACTATACCAATTTTTGGTTTCTCTTTAATCTTTTTGATTTGTTTTTTTAATTTATCAATCTCCCAACTATCATCGTCATCAAGCATTGCCACAAATTTACCTTTAGCAGCTTTACAACCAACATTGCGAGAATGCTGTATTCCTTTATAACTAACATAATCAACTGCTTCTGGTTCGACAGGCAAATACTTAATAGTGTTTGGAGCATATCTTTTGTACCTTGCAACTTTCCTTTTATTTTCATCAGAACAAGCACCATCTACTACTATAACTTCAAAATTCTGGTATGATTGGTTTAAAACTGTTTCTAAAGCACCAGGAATACGGTCAGGGCGGTTGTATGTAGTGATAACAACACTAGTTTCTGGAGAGTTCATGTTCCATCCATTTATATGTTTTTGTTAGACCAATATCTAAGGAAGTACTTGGACTCCAATTTAACTTATCTCTAGCAAGTGATAATGATGGTATTCTGCTTACAACACCAACTGGTTTACTCATGTCATGTTCAATCTTTATATTCTTTTTAGAAACATTAACTATATTGTTTGCAAGTGATATTATTTTATGAGAAGCATTTCCACCCATATTAACAGTTAAAGACCTTCCGTTACAATATCTTGAAAGTTTAATTAATCCATCAATTAGGTCATCAATATAGACCAAACATCTCTCAACAGAACCATCTCCCCAGACAATAAAAGGTTCTTTTGGATAATTAATTGCTTTTCTAATAAGTGAACAAACTACTTGACCAGATTCTTCTGAGTAATCATCACATGGACCGTATGACTTAAATATCCTTGATATTCCAACATCAATTCCCATTTCAGAAAGCCAATCTAATTGTTTTTCAGCAATATATTTTGCCCAACCATAACCACCTTCAGGGTCCACTTTCATTTTACCTAAATCTTTTTCACTAAATACCATATCTGTTGAATACTGACTTTGAGTATTGTAAACTGAAACACTTGAAGTGAATATTATCTTTTTAACATTGTTTTCTTTGCATATTCTAAAAACATTCCTATCAATAGCCATATTGTCTTGTAATGCTCTAAGTTCATTCTTTGCTGAACCATGTAGATATTGATTTCCGCCTATTCTTGAAGCAATATGATAAACCTCGTCAACACCTTCAAAATATCCTTTGTTATAACCTGTATACTCTCGTAAGTCCATTCTTATACATGGTTCGTGAACACCCAAATATCTTAGATATCTTTCTTTTCCACGTGAGAAATCATCAACTAATCTAAGTTTGCAATTCATTGTTGATAACTTTTTTGCAAGATGACTTCCAATAAAACCAGCTGCACCAGTAACAAGTACTGTTTTCATACTTTACAGAACTCCTCCCATGCTTTCTCGAACTCTTTTAATGTTTCCTCTGTCTTTTTACAAAAGGGCATCTGTCTAAGAATCTTTGGTGGTATAGTGATAATATCAGGATTACCAGTTAAAATTTCTTCTATGTCGCTTGGTTTTCTAATGCTTCCTACAATAAGTTCAGTATCGAAGTCACCATTTTCTAGCATCATCATTGTTCTCATAATCGTTGATAACGCATATTCTGTATCTTTCATATCTTTCATTCTGTTATAAAAAAGTGATACATATGTCGCACCGGCGCACGCCGCAAGATATGCTTGATTTACTGTCATACAAGCTGTAACATTTGTTTGAACACCAATTTTAGAGAGTTCTTTTACAGCACAAATCCCATCGCCGTCACCAAGCATCGGAACTTTAACAACAACATTATCAAATTTTAAACCATTCTTATCTTTCCAGTCAAAGTATTCACCAGCAGCAGATAATATGCCGTTATAATCATTCGGACCTTCTAAACTAACTGGTTTTGGTTTTACCAAATCCAATATCTGTTTTGCTCTTACTTCAAAATTACAACCCTTCTCTTTCAAAAATATCTTTTGATTTGTTGTAACTCCTTCAACAATTCCCCAGCTTAAAAATTCTTTTATATCGTCTATGTTTGCTGTATCTATAAATATATCACTCATTTTATCACTCCACAAAATTGTAAATCTCCTTTACAAATTGGACATTCAAAAGTATCAGCGCCACCTCTACAATATTCTCCACACTTAATACATCTATATCTTATCATTCATTTCCTCCTTAAAATTACTAACAATAGTAGCAAAAAAAGCAAAAGCACTCAACGCCATAAAAATAGAACAAGTCATAAAATTGATATCATATGCTTTCCACCCAGCCAAAAACAAAATAAACGATACTATAATACCATACATTAAAACTCCTCCTTTGATATCGTAGTAACACCAACATCGTCAAATTTAAATCTCATTTCATGCAGACCATTCTTCTTCATTTTTTCTACAAATTCCCACTGTGAAGTAACAGGACCAGGATGGTAAAACATAAAAAAACCACCGCCACCGCCAGCACCCATTATCTTTCCACCAAGACAACCGCAATCCATTGCTCTTTCATAACAGGTATCAATAAAGTTATTTGTAACATGTGGTGCATATTTCTTTTTGATTTTCCAATGTTCATTTAAAAACCTTCCAAAAGCGTCGTAATCCTTGTTCTCAAGTGCCTTCTTTGTCATCATACCTATTTTTTTAATGTTGTGCATTCTATCAGCAGTTTTTTCATCATTCTTTTTAATCTTGTCATCATGTTCCTTTATAACTTCTGAAGCAGTACCTTTTCTCTTTTCCCCAGTATAAAAAAGAAACAAGTTTTCTTCTAAAACTATTTTTGCCAAATCTTCATTTAAAACAGGAATAACATTTACAAAACCATTCTTCTCGATTTCAAATATATTGATACCGCCAAAAGCAGAAGCGTAAGGGTCTTGTTTTCCTTCATGTTCTCTTAGAATATCAATTTCTATCATACAAGCTTCTTCAGCCAATGCTCTTTTTCCCATATTCCCACCACTATACTCATGAAGAGTATTTAACAAAGCAACGAGGAATGCACCAGAAGACCCTAAACCTGTACCAGAAGGAACATCTGCAAGTGATGTTATTTCTATACCGCAATTTATTCCTTGCAGTTTAAGAGCTTCTCTGAAAAGATTATGGTTTATAGAATGTAGGTCCTCAACAATTTCTATCTTTGAATATTTAAGTGATATATTATCATAAAACTGTCTGTTTGCTCCAACGTAAACGTGTTTATCAATTGCTCCACTTATTAAAAAACCGCCATACTTCTTATAGTATGAAGGCATATCAGTTCCACCACCACCTAAAGTGATTCTAAGCGGCGACCTAGATATTATCACTTTTTCATCTCCAATTTTATTATGTCGTTTTGAAAGAGTTCTTTATATATTTTTATGTTACAATCTGAACAACACCATCCTAAAACTTTATAGTCAGTTAACATACCTTCTCCTAAATCTTTACCACATTCTGGACAGTTCATTTTATCTCTCCATAAGGTAAATAGAATATGTGCCTGTAAAAAACATACCGCAAAAAATAGTTACGAAAAATAAATAAACACTTTTTGTTAAAAAAACAAATAAATATGCCAAAGAAAAAGACACTGCTAATCCAAAAAATAAAAAAATTATACCTTTAACTGTATCACATTTCAATGATTTTTTAAATCCAACGTACATCCACCTTAAATATCCATTGTTCATTTTAACTCCTTCGTTGCTTTTTTAACAGCTTGTTTACAATGATATTTTGGCTTCCACCCAGTCATTAACGCCTTATCAATATTTAGTATTATTCGTGGAATGTCACCTTTCCAACCTCTATCTCCACCTGTATAACTATATTTTGGTTTCATGTCCAAAACATCACAAACTAAATCAGCAACTTTAGTAACATTCAATTGGTCGTATGTTGCAATATTGTAAATTTCTGTACCATCTTTTATTCCATTATTAGGTATCTCTAACATTGCATTAACACAATCAGATACATGGATGTAAGATTTTACTTGTTTACCATCGCCAAGTATTTCAAGTTTTTGATTGTCTCTTTTAAGCTTATTTATAAAATCATATATTACTCCACGATGTTGATTTCTTCCAACCACGTTTCCAAATCTAAAAATCCAACCTTTCATTCCGTAAGTTTCAGCATAAGCATTTATCATTGCTTCAGAAGAAATTTTAGAAGCAGAATATAAAGATATCGGGTCTGGTAAAGAAATCTCTGGAGTTGGTGTTGGTGGGTTTTCTCCATACAATGCAGAAGTCGATGTAAAAATAATATTCTTTATATCTTTCTTTCTCATCAGTTCTAAAATACTATGCGTCCCTTTTATATTGTTTTCAAAATCAACAACCGGATTTTCCATACTTCCTTTGATATCACTAAAAGCAGCAAGATGGTAAACTGTATCAACATTGTCGAAACTATAATGATAATTCATTATACTATTAACATCGTCCCAAATCATTCTAAAATACTTTGTAACAAAGTTAGTAGAAAAACTTGACAACTCAGAATTTTTAGGAATAACATTCTCAAGTCTATGTTTTGCTTTCATGTCCTTATCTATTCCTACGATAAGCTCTTCCTTTTTCAAAAGCTCCTCTACTAAATTACTTCCTATGAAGCCAGATGCTCCAGTTATAAGCATTCCCATCTATCCCAAACCTCACAATCTTTGTTGTTTATCTGTTATATAATACTCCATTAAATTTTTAGGAAACTCCTCCTTGGGTATGTATCCAAGCTTACACCATCTTTCAAACCTTTTTGCTTCTTCTTCCAATTTTTTTCTTTCCTTACTATCTTTTGGTAGGACATGAACAAGGCCTTTCATTATAGGAACAATACTATTTGTGTACATCATCTCTTCAAAAGGAGAAAAAGCATAAACAGAAAAAGGATTATATTTTATTTCTGCATGTTGTTCTGTCCTATACATCTCCATTTTCTTTACATAAATATGTGCTAAAAATAAAACAATTAAACCAATCAAAACAAAAACAAATGGTATACCAATATAAGCAGAAGGTATTCCAAAGATATACTCACCAAGCCTATGCGAGATATAAGGGTAAGTTGTTAATGACAGGTTTATCATAAGCAGTATTAAACTTCCAACCGCCGCAACACGTCTCACTTTCACATACTGAAGATTTATAAATTTTCTTAATCTTTCCTTATCGTCTATTCTCATTCAAATTCACCAACCACAATGTCAATAAAATTATCACCCGGTTTTAAATAAACTTCCTTAGTTGCAATGTTCCCACCAGTAGCGTTTACAAGAGCAAATTCATATCGTGATGGTATCATAGTATCAAAATGATATTTTCCATTAAAGACTTTTTCTGTATTCTTGTATGTTGTATAAAATCTCCCAGTTATGTTGAGGTCAACAACTGAATCAAGCCCTGAAACATTAACATTAGCAGTAGAATAATTGACATTGAAGTTTGCAGTATAATTTGATTCTACCTTCCAAGTTGCTTCTTCTTCAGATATTTCACCAACAAAGATTTCATCAACAAGATTATTTTCTGTAAAAAGTTTTAATGTTGTGTTTCCAGCAAGACCAATTACACTAAATTTCCCATTGCTTACAATAGAATAATCATGTGGTATTTGATTTTCATCTATAACATAAACAACAGAACCTTCATAGTTAATTCCACCTACTTTTGCTGTTCCAGAAATAGGAACACCCTCATAATATTTTCCAATTGATATGTATGGAGTTATATACTCTGCTTTCCAATGCTTTAAAAGGTAACAAGGAACCCTATTATCTGGCAATCTATCTCCACCCTGTTGAGACCTAACACCAAAATAAGTCTTGTAAGCCATCGAATTAAAATAACTCTCTTTTCTTTCTGTTGTTGTTGTTAAGTCCATGTCTTTTCTTTCTTCAGCCGTGAGATTGATTAGTTCATCATAATCATAACTTTTACCAGTAACTCTGTCAACATAAACTGTTTTGAACCAATCATCTTCCATTGTAGTATATCCATGTGTTCCTTTATCAGACAAAAACGGAAATACACCAAAAATAGTATACATGTCTCTCTGTTCTATTCCATAATATCTTATCTCATAACCAGTTAATTCCATTATCTCATGATGTAATTCAGTAATCTCTTCATCAGACAAAGTCATAAGTATATCTGTAGCATCGTGATACATAGCATTCCACTCGTCTTCTCTGAGTATATTATTTCCCCATTCCGGAGCAATCAGAGTATCATAAGAAGGAGCAAATTCAATTGGATTTTCGACAATATTTATTAAATCTTCAGCTGGGTAAATTGTTTTATTCCATTCATTAGTAACATTTCCGTTATCATCGTATTCATATTGTGTTTCGTTATATGGTTGTAGATATCTTCTAAAAAGTGTTTTCATATCTTCCGATATTGTTCCAACAACTCGTTTCTTAGGTTCCTTAGCTCCTTCAACAAGCCGTATTATCAAAACAGAAACTGATTCTAATTCATTTTGAGAAGTATGAAAATTTCCTGCACAACGTAGACCTTGTTGATAATTATCTGCTACTGTAGGATGTTCACTCATTGATGCTAAATAAAATCCATAATCCCACCACGTAATAACTCCTGGTTTGTCTTCATCTTTTTCTATTTCAGTATCTTGTTGCGACAACCAATAACAAGCATCTGCCCAGTAAATTTGTTGACCAAGTGATAATCCATATGCTCCGTTATGTTCATTTCCAAACATTTCTTGTTTTAGTTGTGGTGGAACTGCGGCATCCATTGCTAGAAAACTATTCGGCAGTATAAGAATAAAACAAACAAATAGTATAACAAACAAAAATGACGGCCTAAAAGCTTTGAACTTTTTTAATCCACGAAAGTTATGAAACGCTGTTTTTATTTGTTTGAAATCAATCTTGTTAATCATCATCCAAATCATATAACCAGAAAACACTAACAATAATGGAACAAGGTCATTAAGAAATCTTCCTGCTGCAGTTGTCATCCAAAACTGTATGATAAATATTACTGCAATAAATATCATTTCAGGTTTGAATCTATCAATAAAAATTTTGTGTAAGAAAAGTATAAACCCTGTAAGTGCAACCCAATACAAAGCAGGACCAAAACCAAGAATTGTCTGACTAATACCATACGTATGTGCTTCGCCAATTGTTAGGGAAACTTGAGTACCATAAATTCCAGAACCATATATTACATTAGATATATCAACTATAACACCAATTGGAAACGTTGCTTGGTTGATATTTACATACCACAAAAATGCTAAACCAACAAATCCCATGATGATTAAACTCGGAAGTGATACAATCCACGGCAAATTCAATTTTTTTAGAATCAAGTATAGTGATAATACTCCTAACGAGAGAAGTAATCCTATAATAATAAAATGCTTTAAAAGAACCATTATGATACCAACACCTTGATTTGCTGTAGTAATAATATATGGAAGTGATATTAATGCACCAACAGAAAACGCTACAGTCGTTACTAAAGGAACTTTTATATCAAACTCTTTCTTGAATATGTCAAAGAAAAATTGTATAAAGAGATATATTATAAGCATTATAAATATAGTATGCGATACTGCCCAAGTAAGCTTTACTGCTCCTATTACAACACCAGCAAGACAAGCGTATAATATTTGTTTCTTTCTATCCTCGGATTTGAAAGCTTTAACCATAAATAAAAACAAACAAGTAAAAAGCAATATCAAGAAGGAATCATGGTCAAATAAAGAAAACGAAGAACCATGACCAGAACCAACATGTAAAGGAATCAACGGCAAAAAGAAAGCAGCAATCAATCCCGCTTTTTTGTTAAATAACTCTTTTCCTATTCCATAAACAGGGAACACTAACAAAGCTCCATATATGGCCGGCAAAAATAACATACACCAACCAAGTGCATCAATTGATTCCATTCCTGTTACTTCACCAACAATATTAGCAGATGCAACAGTTAGCATATTAAACAATGGTGGACGAGCACCAGCAAAGACACCAACTGGATAATTAAGAAGCGGGTCTCCATCTGAAAGTGCTACAAATGGATAAGAGCCAGTTTCCATCGTTATCTCAGATAAACGCATGTTATAATAAGGGTCAGGCCCAGACAAGAAAAATCTAGTACCTAAAGTTTCTCCAGTAGGATTGAAAGCCATTCCAGATGTATAATTAAAGTATGAGTTAAAAAATAAAACCAAACAAAAAATAGCAATCAGCGTAAAAACTATCAAATAGCTTTTCTTCAGCCTAAAAAGTTTCTTCTGAACCTCAACATGTGCTTCTTTCTGAGGTCTTTTCTTTTTTATTGTTTTCTTACTTCTTTTTCTTGGCATTTTTTACTTTCCTCCAATCGCCAAAACATATCGATATATTGCCTAAAGAATACAGGTATAAGTATGAGCAAAGCAACTGAGAACAAAAATCCCAGAACTATTGCTAACAAGATACCATATTCATTTGGAAGTATCATCAAACTAGCAACTAATGTACCAATTGATATCAATACTCCAAAAATAGAAAATAAAATAATCTTAAACATTGTTCTTAAATTCATAATCATGATAAAACCTCTTTTATTCTGTTTGCTAATTTATTTCCAATACCATCAATTTCCATTAAATCTTCTGTTGAAGCTTGCGCAATCTTTCCTATTGAATTATCAAATTTTTCAAGAAGCTTATTTCCCTTAGCAGCACCAACTTTTGGTATTCTGGAAATAATATCAAGCTTTACTTCTTTTGCTGTAGCTTTTCTCCTAACAGGAGTATAATTAACATTTTTAACAGGAGTCTTTCCATCGTAGAACCTCTCTATTGTCTTACAAACCATTGATATATACAAATCACCAACAAAAACAATTGATACACGGTGTCTTGCCAAAATTGATGCTATTGAACCAACTATGACTCCTGGATTTACTCCTAAATTTTTTTCAACCATATCTCTTATTCCTTCATACTCAATGAAAAGAAAAGGATAATCAAAATTATCTTTTAATTCCTTCAATTGTTTATCTATTTGTCCGTTGTAAAGTGATGAAACATAATCATCTCCTTTTCGTTCTATTCCAACCAATCCATCAGGAGTATAGATATCGCCAGAAGCAGAATTAACTACTTCTACGCCTGTGATAATTTTGCATTTTTTAGAAACATAATTTTCTAATTTGGAAATTTTTTTATGTTCTCTATAATCAACACAGATTTTCATTCTTACCTCTTCAAAGTGCATTTGCTACACAATTTTTTATAAGCTATGCTTAGATATTTACAATCTGGATAACGTGGTTTTATGGTTGATACTTGATATGATGTCGTGTTGTATCTGTAATCTAACCATTTAAGATTTTTAATGAACGCAACTATTGCTACATCTGAATACCCCATAAACTTTAAAAAAGATACTAATTCTATTCTTTCGCGATGATTTGGATGAGTACTTGCTGCAATTTCTTTAAGACATGGTAAGCCAACAGCTTCCAATGTTGGAACAACCATACCTGTTCTTGCAATCATTACAGTGTCACCATTAACCCTATGTCTTTCTTTATAGTTTGGTAAAAGTGATATTATTTCATCTAAGGATTTAGTAGCTTTAGGTTTTCTTGGTATCTTTCCTGGTTCTGTTGCTAATGTCGCAATTGTTTTAAGTCCTTTATCAAAATCTTCTGGTGGTATATTCCTACAATAAAAACCATTTCCCTCTATTCCATTATCTTTTATTCTTATATAAACAGAAGTTGGAAATCTAATAAGAAAATGAAGTCTTCCCATAGTTGGGTAATCAATTGCTTCAACATTACAATGTTTTACTATTGCTTCCTGGCAAGAATATATTTTGTCTTTTACTTCTTGTTTCTCTGTTTCGTTTTTTGGTATTATGTCTTTCATGATAATAAAAAAGTGGAATCCTTTTCCACCTGAATAATTTATGATATAAGGAATATCATTTTCATCAGCAAACTTCTTAAGGTTAACAACGTTTCTGTAAGGAATTCTCATTCCAAAATAAGAATCTATATCAAATACCATATTATCAATTATCGGAGTGACTCTATCTTTAAATCTATAAGTTGATACCATTAGTGGTGCTTTCCCATTAAATACCTTTATAAAATTATTGAATGCAAATCTTCTTTCGCAATAAACCTGATTTGGAAAACCGACATATCTTGGAAGCTCTATAAACATAATTTATAAACATGATTTCAGTAGGTCGTATTTAAGGAGAAAAAGATACCGAGATATAATAAAGCAAATGCCCAAATATTTTTTATACAACCTTTTACTGTCATGCCCCTCCTTTCGTATACGGTGCTATAAGCATAGCAAAAACATGTTCTTTTCCAACTTCATAGAACCAAGCAGGACTATTACTTTTGGTATATACAGTGATATCATTGTCAAATGTCTTAGACATCTGTTTAAGCCCAAATCCAAATATAACTTCTAAATCTTTTCCATCTTCTATTTTTACCTCCGGCGATAAAACAACATTGTCTGTAAAACTATGCATTTCTCCAAGTCTTACAGAAAAATTACCATCATCTACACAAAAACAATACTTATCTGTTTTCAATTTACTAGCATACGCAGCCATCTCTTTGAAATCATTTAGCTTTATTACAAAAGAAACATCAAGTATTACTTTTTCTTTTCCTATGACAGGACAAGGACCAATAAAACCAAACGGCAAAGACTCCATAAAATCAATTTCAGGAAAACTAAATTTCGTAGAAAAACTAACAACACCACCAGAAACAATCATATTACTTCCCTCTACTTTAACTTTGACCTTTTCAGTTGATGGTATGCTTTTAATCATGCTATGAACCTTTTTTATTTCTATACTTATTGCTTCTCCCTCTCCAGACAAACTATCAAAGAAAGATGAAGAGAACTTCACAAACCTAATGATGTTCTTCTTTTCATCTTTTTGTATAGAGAATAGTTTGTTGTTTTTTATTGATATTACAGAATTCGGAAATGAATCATAGACTATCAACTTCTCAAGCATATATTGAAACTTCTTTTGAGATAGTTCAAATTCCATTCATACCAACTACAAATCCAAATCCCAATCTTCATCGCCTGATTTTTTCTCCTTCTCTTCAGGTTTTTTAGCCTCTTTTTCTTTTTTCTTTGGAGGTTCTACACCTGCTTCTGTTTCTATCTCTTCCATAATACTTGTTTTATGACCAAGGTCTTCAAGTCTTTTCAATAACCTTTTGTGTTCGCTATAAGCATTTTTTCCACTGATATTTTGTTGACCATAAAATTTCTTATATCCAGTAAGTTTGTATGGTCTTATAAAGAAATCGTCGTTCTTATGTGAAGCATAAATGATAGTATCAACTCTGTGCATATTGTCTTTTTCACCAGCTGGTCTGTAGCCAAGTGCATAGAACAAAGAATCCTTATTTCCTTCTTCTTTTATTTCAGATGTAAAAAGAACATTATAAGGCATCCTTTTGATTCTATCAATCCAATTGTAATTATGGAAGTATTTGATAATTGGCCAATCTCCCCAACCTTCAAGCGCTTTGTAAGCAGTGGTATCTTCTGTAACTGCTTTTACATCAGACCTCTTCTTTGCAAAGTATTCACCAAGTGTTTCTCCGTATGCAAGTCTGCAATAATAATCTTGTGCAGATTTCCAAGCATCTTCAAGAAGTTCAACTATGAGCCAACCATATTTTCCAGTATTCTTGTAATGTTCTGCTAGAAGGTTTTCAGCAGAAGATGTTGCACGAACTAATTCTTCGTAAGTATTTACTTGAAAAACTTGGACACTTTCAACATACTTTTTTGGTATTGCATTATATAACTTAGCAAGACCTGTTGGCCTATCTGGAAATATAATACACATAAGTAAATCTTCTTTCTTGTAACCAGTTGTTTCAAGGTACTTTAATATGCTTATATAGAAAGTTGTTTTACCTGAATTCGATTCACCAAATACAATAATCTTTTCTGTGTTTGCAATGTCTTCAGCGAACTTTTTTATAGAAACAGGTTTTACAGGTTCCATCTTCCAAAGGTTTTTTGGAGATTCTCCTTCAACCGGTTTTTTTATTGCCATTCTTATACCTCAAATAGTTCGTCTCCTTCTTCTTTCTTCGGTTTTTCTTTTGGTGTTTCTTTCTTCGGTTCCTCTTTTTTTGGCTCTTCTTTTTTAACTTCTTTCTTTGGTTCTTCCTTTGATTCTTTCTTTGGTTCCTCTTGTTCTTCCTCTGTTATTTCTTTTTCATCCATTTCATCAACGTCAATTTCTTCTACACCTGCATCAGAAGCAACAATCTTCTCTTGAACCATATCAGTAGGAATTATAAAATGACTTGTCCATAAAACTTTTCCATCATCAGCTTTTCTTATGGTGCCACCAAATATTAGTATAGAACCCTGTTCCCATTCTATGTCTTCCGGAGCAACAAAGATAGCAGGTGGAACAACACCTATTGAATAAGTATCCATTATACTATATCTTCCAAAAGGTTTTCCATCTTTTCCAACAGCAACAACAGAATCCATAACAGTTGCTTCGAGAACTCGTATATCTGTACTATCACCACTTTCTTCTGTATCCAATTCACCAATAGTTAGCATGATATCAAGTTTTGATATTTCATCATCGTAAAACTTTTTAAAGGACGGCGGTTCTTCTTTAAGAGGAACAAAGGGACCTCTGTCAGTAGTTATATCTAAACCCCACGAATTTTCTTTTGCAACAAGATAAGCTTTGTAAACCTTTCCAGTTTCTAATTTTGATATTTCTTCTGCACCTTTTCTCCAAAAGGTTCCAGCAGCATACTGCCAGTCTCCTGCTTTCATATTTCCGTCATCGCCTTTTTCCAGTTTTGAAACTAAAGCAGCCATGTCTCCAACCCATGTATTTTCTCCTTTTATCTTTGCTTCTCTCGCTCTCGGTTTTGAAAGCGGCATTACTTTGAATTCTTCAGCTTGTCCGCGCATGGCATATTCTTTAAAAAGAACAGCCCACGCATAAGGAATTTTGAAACTTTCGTTTTCCATTGTTTGTATTGTCTCGTCGGTATCTATAATTTCTTTAAGCCTAGCAACTAGAACTTTTACCTCTAAATCATTTTTCTCGGCTAGCTTCTTAATTCCTTCTTTTATATTTTCTGGTATTTGTGCCATTTCTTTCCTCCTTTATTTTATGTTTCTTACTTTCTTTAGGTACGCAACATCTCCGATGTTACGTCTTTCAAAATATTTATCTTTCTCATACTTTGAAACCTTACTAAACTCAATTTCAGGTATTCGTTCTAACTTACGCAAATTATTATCTGCAGTCTCCATTGTGCAGTTATCCCACATACTTCTAAGGTTTTCAACCATCGTTAGTCTTCTTACCCAAACTTTATCTTTAACAAATTTTCCAATCTTTATTTGTTCATCATACTCATTAAGTGATGTTCTAATAATCCTATAACGTCTTGCTCTTTCTATTGGACTAATTATCAAAAGTGATTCTATACTAATTATCAAGTTCCTCCAAATCGGTAGGTATGTTAAACGTGCATATAAAATATCACTAACTTCGAGAGAACTTCTCTTAGAAAGAAGAGCATGATGAATCGCAAGTTTCATTAATTGCTCGTAAAGTCTGCTTATAAAATGTTCAAGTTTTTCTCGTGCTTTAGGTGATGCGTCAAGTATTTTCATAGCAAACTCATTGATAATCAAAAGCATTCTTTTATGGATTTTTTTAGGAATTGTTATACAAAGGTCTTCACCCTTGTATTTTTCGACTATGGTTTCCAATAATCTTATTACCCATTTTTCCCTTTCTTTAAAGTCTGCTTCAGTTGAAACATTAGTCATTTCACCAATTCTTTTTATTACTTCAAGCCTATCTATTAAAGTAACATCTTCAAATATAGGTATTACTCTATCAAAAAATCCGGTCTTTAAAAGCTTTTCAGCAAGTTTATCTGGTGGATAAGTAAGTAAAATAAAAGAAGCATGTGGTTTAAAATCAACCGTTTGTCCTACAAAATCTCTAGTGATATTACATGAAGCATCATTTAAAGGATTCATCGTTATTTGCATGAATGTCATATTTTTCTTACTGAAATCTGAAGTATAATCAAAAAGAACAGAAGCTTCTTCCATACCAACAATATCAGCATCTTCAAGAACACCAGGTATTACTTCATCTTGTCCTGTTTTAGCATTATACCTATGTGAACCAGCAAGACCTCCATCAGTTGATTCAGTTAAATGTTTAAAATTGAGACCAAGTCCTTTAGCAACTCTTCTTACAAACCCATAACCAGCTCCTTTTCCTGTACCTTGCGGTTTTATAAGAAGAAGATGTGACCTTATATCTATCTTTCTAGAACCAATTCTGTAGTGAACATTCTTCAATGCTTGACCAAGTAATACATGAAGTGATACTTTTCCATACAGCTGATTGTTTATAGAACTCGCGCTGAAAATATCAATATATTCTTTTATCAGGTTGTCCCCAAAATCGGAGGGCCTAGTTTTCCTTATCATTTTATAACCTCACAAATAATTATTTTATAAGAGAAGCCAAGTTTTTGGGAGGAAAAGTGTGATGGGTTTTCCACTTGGCAACTCCTATTTTGTTAAAGCCGGCGAAGTGAAATAAAGAATTGAAAACTGGACAAAGAAAAAAACCGGCTGTAACTCTCATTATTTTTCACCTTTTTTTGCATGTTGTGTAAATTCATAAATAATTCTTTTCTTTCCGTTTTTGAAAACTGTATATATATGAAAATAAGTTTTCTTAGTAGAATTATCTATGCCTAATTCAGCAGCTATCTCTTTTGGTATTACCAGTGCGGCAGAACCGGAACCAGTAGAAAACGCATTTGTCTGTCCTCTGAACCTCTCCAAATATTCCACATCCCTTGCCTCTAATCGAGGAAGTAAATAATGTAAATAATGGAGTGTTTATAAACATTTCCTTTTTTCAAAGAACTTTATTCTCTCTTTGAAATATACATCAAAACCAAAATAATGGAAAATCCAATAAAAACAATAACTACACCAATCTTTGCTGCTTCAACCATATCAATTCCCTCATCGTCTTCAGGAATTCCACTTGTACTTCCATTAGTATCATTTGATGTTGTTCCACAATTACTTATAACTATGTGAGAATTAGTTTCATTCGTTGTTCCATCATCATCAGTTACAGTGAGAGAAATAAAGTATATACCAGGATTAGGATACATTTGTGTTGTTTTAGAACCGGTTGCTTGAGCACCATTTCCAAAATCCCACTCATAAAAACTTATAGAACCATCAGTATCATAAGATTCAGTTCCGTCAAATCCAATAAGTTCGCTAGTACATCCATTTTGTTTTGTTTTCATTACTGCTACAGGAGGACTGTTTTCATCAGGTTCTTCCGGTTCTTCTGGCTCCTCTGGCTCCTCTGGCTCATCTGGTTCTTCAGGTGGAGGTGGTGGAGGTGGTGGACTACCACCAGAACCTATTGTGATTGTAACAGAATCAGGATAATAATAAAAAACCTGTCCATCATAAGAAGCTAACTCCAAACTTGGATTTCCTGCACCACTTCCAAAATCTATTGTATCAGGAATCCATATTTGTGCATTTCCATTGTTCTTTGCTTTAAAGGTGAACTCCATAACATCTTGCTTTCCTGTTATCGCTGGGTCGTCATTATTCATCATATAAAACGCCATTGAATAAATAAGTTCACCAACACTATTATCAAGGTCACCAATATCTAAGCTTGCCAAATCTTTCCAATCGTCAAGAAATTCTCGCGATGTCATTTCAAGTAAATTAGGAGAAAACTTTATTTGTCTAAGAGTAAAACCAGTAACATCAAAATCAGTATCAGTCCAAAGTTTTACTTTAATGATATCTCCAACCTCAATTGATGTTTTATCGGCAACCATTCCACTATCTGCAGAAGCAAAGCTAGAAAACAAAAACACCGCCAGAAGCATCAGACAAAAAACAAATTTTTTCATCATTATCTATCCCATTGTGCAAATACTATATGTTTGTTCACATATTTTTTATTTACTATTTTCCTACTCATTTGAAAAGCACGTCGTAGCAATCATCTTTATTATTATATTTTGCTTCTCTGTTTTCTATTAGAATTCTAAGTATATCAGAAAGATTTTTATTAGAAACATCTTTAAGCATAGACTTTAAATTCTTTTTAGTGATAGGTAAACCTTCTCTCCAAAGAGTTACCATCTTAGATTTAACTAACTTTAAGTCTCCAGGGTTGGCATTTATTTTTTCAGCTTGTTTTTGGCGACGTAGATATTTGTTATAACAGCCCTCGTATGTATCTAAGCTTGCTGGAGACAGATGCGGAAAATATTTTTTAAGTGTTTCTTTAGTTGGTTTTTCCTTGTAATCTGCAAAGACTTTATCTTTTATATAAACAGCTCCAACTTTTGTTATTGTTTCACCAGTGTCAGGCCTTCCATTAGCAAGCTTAGTAGCAATTTGTTTGGTGGTTGGATGTTTGTTAATCCAGTTTCTATAAGCATACAAGTATTTCCTAAGAGTTGTTTTCTTTATATTTGGAAATAACTTACTTAATACAGCTTTCTGCGACTTACGTGGTGTTTTCCTTAATTCTTCAAGGACATGTTCTTTTATAGGAGTCCTGTTTACGTAACCCAAACTAGGAGTTCTCTTCTTTACACTAAAACCAGCAGTCTTTATTCCTTTTTCAAAAATCCATTGTCTATAAGTATGAAAGTATTTTTTTCTAGAATGTTTTGATATATCATAGAAAACATCATCAATATATTTTGATTGAGCTTCTCGGTCAGGAGACAATTCCTTCATCTTATCTACAACTTTTTTCAAAATTGGTACAGTATGTAAGGACCCTACTTTAGGACCAAGAGTCTTTTGTCTTTCCAACCAACTTTCAAGCTTATGTTCTTTAACAGCCTCAACTTTTTTTGGTTCTTCTTCAACACCTGAAGTAAAATCATCAAGAGTTGTTTGAACCAATTCTTTCTTCACACTGGCATCACCAGATACTGGAATTATTACATCCCCAAATTGTACCTTAGTGAGCCGCCCTTCAATAACTTCATAAATTTTCCCTTGTATTTTCAAGATATCGGACATTTCGTGCCTCCTTACTCTTTTCATCTATATAAAATACTCCTAATTTCAGATAACTTTTTACTCTATCTTTAATTAAATCTTTAAGAATTGGATTTCCAGAAAAAACCATAACATATTTATCATTAACAATTATTTGTGTATTTAACATTAAATCTAAATCTTTAGCAACAGTACATAATACTCCTTTATTTTCTCTAATATATTTTATAAATTCATCCAGAGCATCAACAAAGGCAGCACATTCAGTATAAGTATGACCATTTAGTTTGTCATCAGGTTCTCTATGAAAATCTTCTTCCATTTGTTTTTTCATCATAACTTCAACAATGTTCTTAAGCATAAAAGCTCTACGCAATAAAAATGCGTAATCAAACGTTGGTGATAATGTTGTTATTCTTCTATAATCTTTTTTGTCTTCATCAAAAACACCAACTATCCTAAAATGTGGTTCTAAATATCTATATCGCAGCATTCTTAAAATTCTCCTTTGTTTCTTTTAAAAATTGTTTTATATAAGGATTATCTACTTCTTTATCTTTTAAATATTCATATATAGACAATCTTTGTGATATATCAAAATGGTCCTTTTTACAACCGTGACCTTTAAAAGCAAGCCAAAGTATTTTTATCATTATGTCTTTTGGCATAAAAAATTCACCATACCTATAAACATGCTTTATGCATTTTTTTATAGCACCTTCAATTGATATTCTATACTTTTCTTCCATATCATTCGTTGTAAGAACCTTAATCTTAACGTTCTCATCTTTCAAATGGATTATTTCATTCATAAAAACCGTATCTCAAAAATGGTATTTAAACCTTTTCAATTTTTTAATACTTTGGAGGATAAGAGATTGGCGACATGGAAAAACAAATAAGGTGATTTGATTCATAGAAGATTTTTCACCAACCTCTTACCTTTCTCCGTTTATTCTATAATAGGTACCCAACCCTTTTTATTTGTTTTCTTGTCTCTGTATCGTTTTATTCGTGGGTCCCTATACTTCGTTTCACGTTGTAATTGATATAATGCTTGCTTAATTCTTGGATAAGGTTCCAAAATATCAGGCCTAGTTTCTTTAAACTGTTCATTCACCTGATGTGTAGTAATATATTTAAGGCCCATTCCGTCTGCTTGAACAGGCTTGCATGCTCTTCTTATAATCGCCAGAACGGCTTTTTGGATACCTTTGTAATTTGCCATTTTTAATATCCTCCTTTCGTTTTCTATATTCAATAAAGTTCAATATAAATGATATTACAAGTAGCGGCAGGAGAAGCATATACATTACATACTCGAATATTCCCTCACCGAAATGATTGAAATAAACTACTACTACTCCATCGTTCATCATTGCAACAAACAATATTATGTAAAAGTTTACAACAATCATGAACATGAATATTACTCCTGCCATTCTTAAAAGTGGTTTCATTTGATTACCTCCTTAATTGTCTCCTACTTCCACAGTTATAGCAAATGTCTCCAACAACTAACCTACCACATGAAGAACAATACCAGGAACCACGCTGTGGTTTTCTAATTGTTTTCTTATAGTCTTTCATTAGCTTTGGTTTCTTTTGCACTGGGGCCTTCTCTGGGGTTCGTGGACGTTGACCAGGTTGATTAGGTATTTGTAATCTTCCGCCTCTTATTAACTTCCAACCAAATCCAATAGCTATTAGTACTACAACACCAGTCAAGAATTCACTTGATTGCATAAAAGACATATAGTTCCCGCCAGCATTAGCGAAAGCAAAGAACATATATGCTATCATGCAAATTATACCAACTGTAAATAGATTTTCTAACAACTTTCTAAACTTCGGATTCATTTGTCCTATTTTTGCTTCTAATCCCATTTTTATTTCTCCTTTGTTTTGTGATAGTGGTCTATCAACATATTAATGACATAATCAAATGTATCACCCATGTGGCCAATTTCCAACAGTCTTTCTCTAGTTGATTTTTCAACTGTCAGGGCAGTATGAGTAGAACGCCATTTTTCTTCTTTTTCTTTACTGTACGCCATCTTCATTCCTCATATGATTTTCATTCCAAAATATAACTAGTTTAATAACAATATCTTCATAGGTATCGCCTTTTTTACCGAATTCCTTCAACACATCTCGTGTTGTCTTCTTGACTGATACTGCCGTCCATTCTTTACGCCATTTTTCCATTTTTTCCTTACAATACGGCATTCTTATTACCTCCTTTAACTACCAATACCCACATCAGGGTTTTCATCAATCATACTTGCTTCAAACAATGTTTTAAGTATAAGATGTTTCAATTCTTCGTCTGTAATAGAATCTGGAACATCATTAAGCACAAACTTCTTTTGACCAATATAAAGTATCCTTTTAGAATTCATTTATTCACCCTCTTTAATTCTTCAACTATAGCGTTAACCTCTTTTTTAAATCTTATCTTTTTTGTTTGAAAATTTTTTCCACCAATATCCCAAGTTGAAACAGAAACATAGTTTTTTCTGTCAGTAATAAGAGCAAATATTCTGTTCCTATTCTTTATGTTATATCTGCCATCATTAAGAACGTATGCTATATTCCTCTTCTTACAAACCTCATCAACTATGTCTTTTGCTTCAACCTCTAATTTTACTTTTCTCTTTGGTTTGCTGCGCTTATCAAATTTGCTTTCTATCTTGTCTATTTCTTTTTTAAGTCTGCCAGTGATTTTGTATTTCTCTGTTTTCAAAAGTTCTTCAGCAGTATACAAAGTCTTTCCAGTTACCGGACCCTTTCTTGGCATCATTCTAATCCTCCACTTCATAGACGTAACTTCTTATTTTTTTAACTTTTGTTTCGTCTATCTCTTTTGGTCTTCTAAATCTACTCGTTGCCATTAAATCACCTCTTTATTGACATTAGAACTTTCTTAATAACTCCAGACATATGCTTTGGAAGTTTCGAAACATTACGGCATTTAACTGAATGGTCTGGGTTAAATATTTTGTGTTTGTCTCTCCCACTTCCAATGAAAATAGGAACAACTATTGTACCCCTTTTCTCTAAGTCATTTACTATCGCTTTGCACTTAAGTCCATATACAGTTTTCTCTTCTCCAGAAGGGTTTGTTACAACTTTCTTGTCATCAGTAGGACTTCCATCAGTTACGATAAAAAGAACCTTTCTTTTAGAATTTTGTAATTCTAATGATTTTCTTGCACCACCCATAGCTTTGTACATTGGAGTTAATCCAACTGCTGCTGGAACAAATTTTCCTCTTGCATATTTTACCTTTTGATTAAATGATTTTACACCATGAAGTTCTTTTGAATAGTAACCACCGTATGTTCCAAATTGAACAACTTCACTCTTATAACCACCAAGTTCTAAAGCTCGTGATATTATGTATGCTGCTTTTGTAGCATCTTCTGAACGCCACTTCATACTTCCAGAAGCGTCAAGCAATATTGTAGCAGATAAATCAGTTGCATCAATCCTATCTCTTTTTCTGAATACTCTTGGATTATTATCAATTATTCTTGTTACTTTAGTTATTTCAAGTCTGCCACGTGTTTGATTATGCTTCCAACCATCGCCTCTTTCTGCAACCATTCTGAACATATGAGCCATTCTATTTGCCATTGGTTCCAAGTCATTTACATCCACTGGTAATCTCTTTGAACCATACTTAGTCCTTATCTCCATCTCGTCATCTTCTGTTAATCCATATGAACCAAAGTTTGGTTCCATTTCTTTACTTCTCAATATATCATTTTCTATACTAAGGTCTTGCTTAATTTCATCATCAATCTCTGATTTTATCTTATCCATGAAACCATCATCATCTTCTTTGTCTTTTTGAAGAGCATTGTCAACTATAATCTGATTTTCTAAATCTTCATTTATCTTAATACTTGTTTTTCTTTTGTCGTCTTTATCAGAATCATTCTTAGAGTCATCTTTACTTTCACTAAGTTTCTTCTCAATCTCTTCTGCCATTCTTTTAAGCATCTCACCAAGTTTATTATCAAATTCTTTTGATTCTTTATCATCAGTTGGTTTTGGCATTTGTCTAGCAGAAGAACCACACTTTTCTAATGATACTTTTGAGCTTGAACTTTCTATTTTTACTATTCTTGAATACTCTGATTTATTCATTATTTTCTTAATTGTATCTTCAATTTCTTTTGATATATTAGCAGCTTGTTTTTCAGTTTTTGTATCAACAGCAGCTCTAGTTCTTTTTATTAAGAAATCATAAACATTTTTTCCAAATTTATCAATTATTTTTTTATTTGTTATATCTGGCAATTGTGGTATTCCAGTATTTCTTTTGGCTTCTCTAAAAACTATTTGAAGTAAAATTCTTTCAATTTCCAAACTTTCTAAATTTTCTTTTGATAAATATGGTAAATCTACGACTGGCAGAAGTTTTTGATTTCCATAAACAAAATAAAGTTTTGCTCTTGGATAAACTCTACTAACAGCTTGTTCAACTCTACCATCAGAAATAATATTTCTAATTTCATTGTCAACACCTTTCCAAGCTGAAGATGACGTATAGAGTAGATGGCCCATTTCATGAAGAGTAACAGATTTTTGAAGTATTAGATTTACTATCTTATCTTTGTCAAGTTCGTCTTTAATAAATATATGAGTTGTCGAATAACAAAAACCATAAGAACTCATGTCATGAACTTCTAACTTAGTATTGTATTTATCAGAAAGTATTCTGACATAAGTTTGCAACCTATTTTGTCTAACAATCCTTCTTGATTTATTCATTCTAACAACTCCTTATGTCATTCAACTGAATTAGCATATCTACAGTATCTGTTATTGACATTGATATTGCTTCAGCTAAGTCATTATCAAATTTACCTGACTTAAAATTTAACAAAGTTGCTCTTGCGCCAGAAATCCCTAACTCTGCTAAACTTTGTAGCTCTAATTCAATAGCCTCTTTTATTCCACTTTCTTTCATTCAAATCACCTTACCATTAAAAGGTATAGAAAAAGGGTTTATAAACCTTTCTATATTTTTAATACCTTTATACCATTGTTACATTACTATCATCGTCTACTTTCTTTGTCTTACTGATAAACATCTCTAAAGTATCCATTACAACAGCCTTTTCTGAGTCTCTGAACCTATTGACAATCAATGCTGGTTTCTTATCACGAATTAATTCTGCAAGTGCCATAACAGAACGAGTACTGAACGGAGTGATGATTTCATCTTCAAGACAAGCGCGTCTTATTTTCTTTGTGAAACTCATGATATCTTCTACTACATTCTTGTCATCAATCAAGCTAGAAACTATTTTTCTCTCAACTACATCATTGTAATCTATAATTAATATTGTTCCGGTAAATCTGTCTTTCAAAGCTTCATTTAATTCGTTAGTTCCAGCATAACCTTGTTCTGTTGGGTTTGCAGTAGCTACAAATCTAAAGTTCGGATGAACATTAATAACTTCGCCATCTTTTTGTGATAACACAAGAATTCTCTCATCATCAAGAACAGAATTTAGAACAAACAAAACATCTGCAGAAGCAGCATTCAACTCATCTCCAACAAGTATCCAACCTCGACGTGCGGCTTGTGTAAGAATACCATCAATCCAAATCGTTGCACCATCTTTTAAAACCCAATGGCCTATTAAATCCTCTACAGTGCAACCACCATTAAAACTGAACCTTCGATATGGTCTTTTATGTTTTGCACAAAAATAACGAGCCAATGCAGTTTTTCCTGAGCCAGTTGGTCCTATTAAAAAAACATTTCTTCCTGTATTCATGGCCCATTCAAAAGTCTCAACATCGGTTTCACCATGGTCCAATTTTCTTGGATGATAAATAAAACTTTCTGGAATCAATGCATTATCATCAACTTCAAGTGTTTGAGAAACCATACCACTTGGTCTTGAAATAGGTTTACCAAAATTCTCAACAACGTTTTTAAGTTCATCTATATCTGATATTTTCTTTGTTTCTCTTCCACTTCCAAAATTAGCATTCCAACTAACTCCTTTATTAGTATCAGAAATATAACCAGCAGTTTTCCCCTTCACATTTGGGAACAATCTACCATACTTATCTTTCCTTCGAACTTCCATTTCTGGAATATCTTCAATTAATTTTTCTACAATTTTTGTATTTAGTTTTTCCATGTTTATTCCTCCTTTTTTATAATTATATCTTTCTTCAAATCTTCATCTACATCTAATTTTTCACACAACTTTTCAATAAGAGCGTTTGCAAAAATACCAATCTCCTTCTTTGATATTATTGGGTATTTCCTAACCTTAATAACTACTCTAAGGTTTTTGTTATACTCTTTTGGTTTTTTTGGCGTAATCAACCTGCCGTTTTCAAACTTTGCACAACCTTTTACTTTATTTTCCATTCAAATCACCAGTATTAGGTATGCAGTAGGCGGTATATAAACCTTTCCGTTTTTTTAATACTTACTTACCATTACAAAAAATAGACTACTTTTCAAACTTTTGGTCTTTTCCAAAGACATATTCAGAAGGCTCCTCACGTCGCGGCATTTCTCTGCTTATGTGTATTGCTTCCTGCAAAGCAGGTGGAAATGCTTTTATACATTCGTTTTTTAGCGTCATCCATATTTCTCTCATAGGAACGTCGTAAGTTTTGTCAAAGTACTTAAGTCGCACCGCACTTCCATGAACACCAATCATTCTTAAAAGCATACTATGTAAACTGCCAAGCGGTACTTCCGTATCATCGGGAGCTAAATAATGTATTTGTCCTTGCCCCATTGACATTAAAGCATTAGAAACAAGTGATGGAAAATTATATTCTTCTTTAATAGAAAGTGATGAATTATTTTTAATTTTAATCTGCATGAGCTTCATCAATTTATTTTGTGCATTGATTGTATCCTCATGCGTAAGTCTAATCTTTAATTCTTTTGAACTTTCTTTTACCATAAAAATCAATCTTCAACGTGTGCATCCACGTGATATCCTTTTATTGGCCTATATATATCAGAAAACCTGGTAACACCAAACTCTCCCATCAAATCTAAATAAGCTGAGTTACCCTTAATTGGATTACGAGGTAAATTATCAACTGCTGTTTGCGTAACTCTTGTAGCACTTCTTCCAACCTTTGCACCAGGTAAAAAAATATAAAGCATAATCTTTTGTCTAACACGATAATCTATATCCTGAAGTGTTTGAGTATTACAGTGGACATTCATCATACATTTTCGGATATCCTTAGCAACATCAGCAAAGTTTTGAATATCCTTCCATAAAGTTTCACGTGATGTTCCTGGACATACTTCCCCTAACTCCTCAATGAAAACATGAACCCACTCGCCAACACTTCTGAGATAACTTATAAATTTCATCCATTCTTTTCTATTTCCAAAAAAGACAACATTTATTTTTCCAGGTTCAGCTTTATTCCAAAGATTATCAAAATCAGAAAAAACAGTGTGGCGCATATCTACTTTAGCTAAGTGATTATCTCTATCTCTAAAAGTTACCTTTGTCCCACCTTTTACAAATATACGCCATTTGTTAGGGTCTCCAATCTTAGTGAATTGAAGTGGTGCATCATAACATTCGGACCAAAAAATCTTTTGTTCAGGGTACTCGCGAATAGTAAATTCTGCAAAAGAAAGCATAGTTGATGTTTTACCAACACCCTGACCACCAGTAGTAATTGTAAAAAGACCACCCATATCCTTATCCTGAATATGAATACGTCTTACTATCTTTCTAGCAATTATCTCCTGTTTCGATGGCATTTAAATTAAACCTCAAACGGTTCTTCTCCCGGTGATTTCTTGTTTTTAACCACACTACTTATACGTGGTTTCTTGCTTTTTGTTGTGGGCTTTGGTTGAGGTTCAGGTTGTGGTTGTTCTTCTTCCTCTTCCTGAATAGAAGCAAATTCTGCCTGATTAATCTCTGCAGCAACAGGTTTTTCAAATGGTATCATTTGATGTTTTCCCATAACTGCTACAATCCTTTCTAAATATTCTTTCCGCGCATCCCATTCTATTGCACTCATTTCACCTTCAAGAAAATTTCTTTTTTGAATCTCATTGCTTGTGTAATTTGATATATTTGAAACCTCATTTATCAATGCACTTGCTTTATCCATTATATTATTTTTAAAAGCCATAAGTTCATTGTATGCTGGCGGTTTTAATTGAAGTAACATTTCCATTTCTTCAACTATCTCATCAAACAGGAAACCATCTGCAATGTCCATTGATTCAAATATCTTCTCTAATCTTCTTACCAACAATGATTCTAAAGTTGGTTGGTAACTTTCTCTTTCTAAAAACACTACTTTTTCACCTTCTTATAAGTTTTCTTTAAATCATTTATATCTGACTTCTTAATATCACAAACATCCTTTATTGAGTCATAACCAAACACCAAGAAATCAACTTTTTTGCTTTGTTCATAACAGTACTTTGCTACAAAATAGATTACAGCAAAAGCAATTAATCCAATAAAGGCAAGAATTGGAGACATACCGATTATTGAATAAGCACTTTCGTAAACTCCAGTTGTTATTGTACTATTCTCACCATAAAGCATCGCAGACAAAATACCAGTTGTTAAAAGACTCATTCCTGCAGCAACCAACAAAATTCCACCAATAAAAGATATAGCAATTAGTCCATACGCAAGCTTCATAGAGAAATCATAAGTGTTTGATGATATTGTTCTCGCAGTAAGAAATGTTTGCAGTTTTTGTTTTTCAGCATCATTTAATTCATCATACGGTTTTACCATTTTTACACCTCTTTAAAAATACAACACCAACTATTAAAATAGCAGAAATAATACCAACTATTAAAATAGGTAATGGACATACTGAAGGTAAAGCAGCAACTTCTTCTTCTGTGAGTTTATCCATATCGCCAGTAGAAAAAAATGCAAAGATACCACAAAGTAACATAAGTATCGCAAAGAAACCCAAACATATAGGACCAAGTGATATTTTCATTCTAACCCATTACTTTATCTAAACCTTCAGCAATATCTTCTTCTTGTTTTTCTTTTCTTCTTTCTCTTAGTTTGTCAACGAACTTCTTCTTTACAACATAACCAAGTCCAGCAAGTGCAAAGTAAGCAAGTATAGCAATACCAATTATTTTTAGAACATCAAATAATGCTCCTGTAGAACCGGATTCAACTGTATACTGAATTGATAAATACAATAAATAAGATGGTAAAACAACAACAGCAAAAGCAAGTAATCCCCAACCAAAGTAATATGTGGTCGTTATAAGCAAACTAAGAACGTTCGACATTCTACTATATCGTTTTCTTGAACTAACAGAGTAGTAAGCAACACTAACTATAGCAGTAACTAAGAAAACAATTAAAACAACTGAACCAACACTAAAAATAGTATCACCAGTATTTACAGTAGAAGTGACATTTGACATTGCTTGACTATTCGTCATACCACTTACAAAAGAATTAAACACTAGATATCCAGTACCAAAGATTACTACAACAACTACTATAAGAAAAACGAGCGTAATAACGCCTGGGCCTTTTAATTTATTATTCATCTTTTTCCTCCTTCTTAAAAACATTTAATTTTTCTTTATGTTTCTTTTTCATTTCTTTTCCTTTTTCTGCACCAGAACTCCACATCAATTTTAAATAATCTTTAATCCATCCTATGGTGCCATCCCCTGTAACATTTCAGTTATTTGAGGCATAAACATTATTAATATGATACCAAGCACCGCCATACCAACAAGAAGAATCAACAAAATAACGTTCATCTTTTTCATTTTCACAGTACCAAAACGGCCATACCCTTTTATCTCCTCGACCGTTCTAGCACTATGATATCTATTTACTGTTCTAATGTTATATGGACTGATTCTAATTATATAATCTTCTAATACATGTAAATCAACAGGAACACCATTCAAAATAGTCGGGTGAGCACCTTTTGGTGAAGGCATCTTTTTAATCTCATCAATAATGGATAACGGGCCTTCTTCTGTAGGTGGAATAAGTTGTTTATTATCAATCTCATCTCGCATATTTCGATACTTTTCTAAATCAGGATAATCTTCATCATAGTATTGTTCTTCTTCTTGTTCTTGAGGATAATAAGCATCATTTGGTTCGTATGTTGGTTCATACTCACGTCTCACAGCATCATGTCTATCTTCATAATTTCTTAGTCTTCTATCTAATCTTCCTACCATTATTCAAACTCCATTATTTCTTCCTTAGATAAAACAGGTTTTGTTGTTCTAATACCAAACTTATTAAAAAATGATTTTCTTGCTTGTCTTAAATTAGAGAAACCGTGTTTGGTTTTAAGAAACGCTGCGTAAAGACATAATCCTAAATCAATTGCGTGGCCAGTGCCTTCAGGAACAAACCTTACAGAGTGGTCAAACAACCTATATGATTTCATTTCGTGGATTTGAGCATCAAGTTCTGGAGAATATAACTGTCCTTCTACATCACGAACTGCCGGAGTGATTTTTATAGAACCATCTTTGTAAACATAAAACCAAATGATTCTGTTTGGTCTTCCCCAATCAAGAAGATGAACCGCTCCAGTTTTTACTGCTCTTCCGTATATCATCATTAGACCAACAAGTATTAATATTAGTCCAATCATAAATAATAAAATCCTTAAGAAATATGGGACACCAACCAAAGATGTTATTGGCAATATACCAGACATGCCCGACATTATAGCTCCAAAAATTATAACCATTGTTGAAAGAATAAATATCATTCTATCCCTCTACACCATAACCATATGCTTCTTCTTCTTCTACTCTACCTTTTTTGCCACTGATAGCCCTTGATATTCTTGATGCAAGACCACGTTTCTTCGTCTTTGAAAATATCCTTTGAATTTCTTCTGTTCTTTGTACACCTTGCTGACCATACAAAGTCCAGAAACCTTTTACAGAACGTGACAACTGCATTTTCATTAATTCACGAGCCATTAACTTTCTTGCTTCATCATAAAGTCCCATTTCTAAAAGGATGCAGATTTCATCAAATGATAATAATATCGGAAATATATCTGTTTTATCAATATTACCAAGAGCCATTATCTTTGAAAACATTATATAAAAACGCCTAAAAAATTTACGCTCAGATGGCGGAACCTCAGGACTGAGCATATACTCTACTACTGTTAAAGCTGCATCTCTTTCAACATCTCCCGTGTAAGCGGGTAAAGCGGGACGATACATTAATATTAACCTTCGCTAACTACTCTTAGCCTCTTTTGTTCTTTGGTATAACAAACAGCAGTTGCCAAAGCCATTACACCACCAAGCAAAGCAATTACAGCTCTAATGGGATTCCATATTGGTGAAGGTGTTACAGCAATTCCAATAAGAACTATTGAAAAAACAACTCCCATAACTGATGCAAGAAACATCAACGGAGACATTTTCCTAATACCAGGGTTTCTTATAGCATCAACTGATTCTCTAAAAAGTTTACTTCTGTTAATCCCTTTATTCTTTTCTAACCAATTATACATTTCAGCTGGTATAGCAATTGATATTCTAACCAGCTCCCTCTCTTCATTCATATATACCACCGGCACAATAATGTGTATTTCTTATATATCAACTATATAACGATTGTTAATATAAAAACATTACTTTTTTTGTGTTGGTATTAAAAACTAAGAAAAACTTATATAGAATAATTTTTTACTTACCATATCGTAAGTTTAAAATTTCCAACTACTCACTGAACGAATGGGTATTGTTCTAACTCGACGAGGCCTATAATAACTTGGCAATCTTTTTTGTTGTTTCTTATAGGGTCTTCTTCTAGTGTTTAAACGTGGTGGGCTTCTTGGCCTTCTCTTTGGTCTATTGTATGTACTGTCAGTTATCTTTGTTATATTCTTTGCCGTATGTGCTAGCATTGTAAGACCTATACCCATACCCATTATTGGAACGACTGTTCCTGCCAATGATGATACACTATATCCATTTGTCATTTTTAACTTCTCCAAAATATTTTCTTTTTATATATTCTAATTCGTAAATACCTTCTTTAATATCAACTTTTTTTGGTTTCATAAAATAATCATCAGCTATTGACGGAGAGCAATCAGCAAGTCCATGTTTAATCATAAAATCCTCAAGAAGCATTTCGGCTTTATATTCATTTGTTGCCACAACATATCCTCGCCATACCCAATCTTCATCATCACTAATACCTGCTGCATATAAATAATTTCTTCTATGACTAATACCTTTTTGCTCTTCTTCTTTTAATGGTTTAACACCGTAATAATTAGGTAACTTAAAAGTCATAGTACCTCCTTGTCGTTCTTTCTAACTCTTTATAAATATGGTGATATTTTTTCGGCAGACCTTTGTTTTTCTTATAGTTCTTAGACCAGCTTCTGCCTACAGTACCGAAAATATAATTCGGACCACTATAAATTTCTGTGCCCCAATATTCAGGATTCTCTTTACCTTTATAAAAAGTAACAAGTTTCTCAATACCAGTTTCCAAATCTCTAACGTGACAACTTGCAATAACACAATCATCACGAGTTAAATCAACATCAAAAAGACTAATTCTAACAACAGAATGATACACAGGTTTTCTTCTAAACTCTATCGACAAATCTTCTTCTTTAAGAAGTTTAATTGGCATTACCGAAGTTTTTTTCAATCCATCAAATCCATCATTCTTCTAAATGCTTGCTTAAAATTAGTACCAACATATCTTGTATATATCCATTCATCAGGTTCATTAGGTTCATCAAATACTCCTTCTGATAAATAGTACTTCCCTTTATATCTATGAAGCATTATATGGCCAGATGGTGGAGTACTTGCTTCGTTTATACATACACCCTTATCATCTATCTCTAAAAATTCAGGATAAGTCAATTCTGAATCAATTTTAAGACCTTTCTGTTCTCTTCTTTTTCTTCTGAAAGCAATACCTTTCTGTTCTTCTTCAATTATCTTTAATGGTATAATTTTCACTCTTTTCATAGTCTTTTAAATTCTCCCTGACGGATAATCATGTTCATGTATAAAGGTACCATATTTTTTTCCAGTATAAAAACCAAGATTTTTTGCAGCAACTATTCCTCTGCCTGTAATTCTAAAAAGATGTGTTCTTTTAGAAGAATCTCTTTCTACATAACCATTTTTTATAAGCCATTCAAGAGTATCAAAAATAGTACCATAAGCACCACCACTCCACGCATCTTTTCCATAATTATTATGTATCTTTCTTCTCGTAAACCAAGTTCCACTTTCAGATATATATAATCTATATATTACCCTAATAAGCCTATGCTTGTTTGTTTCTGGTTTAATTTTTAAATTGCTAACAGGTCTTCTAAAAGTAATCCCCTCTTGTTCTTCTTGAATTAATTTAACTGGAATAATTGGTGTTCTCCTCATAAATCTCTCCAGCCTCTAACTTTATAGAATGACATATACTTCCATTTTCCCTTTTCATACAAATACAAGTATTCAGCACCATAAGATATAGCTTCATTCTTCAATTCTTCAAGAGTATCAAGTTTTTTAGGTTTAACACCTTCCCAAGATTCGCCTCTATCTCTATGATACACATTTGTTTCATCTTTTGGTGGATTGTCAAAATTATGCTTTTTTCCAATTTTTGAACCAAGAAAGCTTATGTCGCCAAGTGATATCAATTTAAGTATCTTCTGTCTATCATTATAATGATTTTTAAGAACGCTTCCAACACCGCTTGGGCTACCATTAAAATGACAGTATATTGCTCTATATTTGTCACGGTATTTGATTGATATAAAGCTTCTTGTTCCCACTTTAACACTCTTCTACACTGTCAACTTCTTCATGGTCAATATCACTATCATCAATATCTGGTGGGTCTTCATAAAACCTATTTTCTGCATCTATCTCATCATACGCTTCAATGTGATAATAATTAAAAGAAGTTACTACTGTTGTTATACAATACATCTTCTTTTTTCTTTTAGGTTTTATCACTTTTTTAACAACAGGTTTTGGTTTTCTTCTAAAAATAATTGATTCTTCTTCTTTAATTAATGGTTTAACATTCCACATATTTGGTATTTTACGGTTCGGCATAAAAATCAACCTCCTCTACAATCTCAGATTCAAAGTCTTCATCAAAGAGTTCAGCTCTTCCATTGTTAAATTTTCTAACAGCTTCCTCTTTTCCAACAGCCTTGACAATGTATAACCTTTCAATACACTCTGAAGTCCTTATCATATACCAATTTTCTTTTGGTTTTCTCTTTACTTCTTTTTTTGGTCTTCTAAATGTTATTTTCTCCTCTTCAACTAAAGGTTTTACACCCCAAAGGTTTGGTACTTTTTTTGGCATTTTATTTCCTCAAAAATTCTTCAATTGATATCCTTTCATTTTTTTCACTTTCTGTTGCGTGTTTTTCAAACTTACTTCTTGACCATATTGTATATTTGTTTTTATTTTTTGTGATTATAACATTATTATAAGCAAACGCTAAAAATTCATCTGTAAAATATCTCTTTCTAATAGTATAATTTTCGTTTCCATCAATCTTAAGGTAACGTAATCCATGGTTATGAGCGTACCAATCTGTGAGTACAACAAAAGCAGGTTCAATACTTAAATATAATGCCCTTCCCATAGAAACAAAGTAAACTTTTTTCCCATTAGGAAAAACCAATTTAGCTTCCATTGTATCCATTTTATGACTTACTTCAAACCAGTCTCCACTAAGATTTGCTTTTCTTCTAGGTACAATACCACTTTCTTCTTCAGTTCTAAGTGGCTTTACTTGCCAATAGTTAGGGACACCAGTTTTCATCAATACACCATTTTTTCACAATACACTATATGTAATGGAACCGTAGGACCATTCTATACCATTACTTATACCATTAACTAATTTCATCAATACAAAGTTGATGTTCAGAAAGGATTTCCATATTCAAAATACGTTCTAAAGAATCAAGAATAAAAGAAACATCATTCGCTCCATATCTGTCAAAACTAATATAACCGTTACTCAACTTGTAAACCCATAAATAATTTCCAGCACTATCAACTATTGCAAAATTACCTTCTTCCCTTTTTGTTCTTCTTGCATACCTTATCCCATACTTTTTTAAAGCATCGTCTTCCATAAGTTTTCTTTTAAGAGCAATAAATGATATTTTTGGTTTTTTAACAGTTGTATAACTTGTAGACATTAAAACCTCTTACCTCTTCTACTCCATAACTTTATTTTGTTTTTATCAAACTCATCTGGTTCCACTTCAAGAACTAGACCATGTTTTCTAAACATCCTTGACAAATCATCAGCCATTTCTTTCGGAACCACACCATTACTTTTATATTTCTTACCATTTATAATCTTTGTTACATTGTCAACATTAATCCTAAACCGTTTAAATTTCATTTTATTCTTGTTCATGTAATACCTCAAATTTTTAGACAAAAGCTGGAACATTCCTGCTCCAGCCTATGTCCATGGCCGGAGAACTAACCTTTTACGCCATTCTTTCCGTATTTCTTTCTTCGAGTTCTCCAAGCCTTCTTTGCTGCTTTCTTTCTCTTTGTCTTTGACATCTTTGCCATTTTTTTACCTCCATTTATTTTTTTGTTCGTTCTACTAAGTCAATCTAAGACCTGGTGACACTGACACACCACTTGCCTTTTTTCTTGTAAAGAGCTGCTGAGAAACCTTTCTTTCTCATTTTTGTTGCAAACTCTTTAGCGGTACCCTTATTCTTAAAGGGACCATGTGCTGCCATTCCATTTCACCTCCTTTTATTTTTTCAGTTTGTCAAAGAAGTAATTAGCATCAGCCCGTGCCTTTTTTTCTGTTACCTTATCCTCAGTAACATTCGCTAATGCTAAAATCCTTCTACCAGCTTCAAGATATCTTTTATGCATAGTCTTTCGTTTATCAGTTGACGCCAAGAGTTTAGCTCTACGTGTAGATGGCTTCTGAGATTTACGCCATCCTGTGTGTTTTTTAGGATTGTACCACTTTTTTACCATTCTAATTTTTCCTTCTTCTAATAGGTTTTATTTTCTTTCTGTTATAAAGCTTGTTGCCTTTTATTTTATCTGGCCTAAGATTATAACTTTTCTTTTTAGACATCATTTCTTCCTCCTAATTCTTTTATTTCCTTTATAGACAAGAAAGCCACTTTTAGTTGATTTGATACGTGCTTTATGACCGCTCCATCTTATTCTTGTTGCTCTGCTTTTTGCTGAGTTATATTTGTAATGTTTTGTGTCGATACAGAATGTATCTTTTCCTGAATCATATTTTCTTGGGTATGTTCTTTTCATCTTACTTTTTCAAATCCTTGCCTTTCATCTTCTGTTTCTTGGCTTTCCTAAATTTATATTTTCTTTTAGCCCAACGACAAAATGTACCAGCATCTTTTCTTAACTTCCTAAGACCTTTATCCGCATCTCCGGTAAGTTTTACGGGACTTTTTTTCAACTTCATAATAAATCACCTATTCGTGTGTTGACCTTCTTATTCTACGTCCTTCCATTCCATGCGGGCCAATCCAAAACTTTACCTTAGCTTTTCTTGGAATAAAAGGATTAAAACTTCTTGATGGGTCTGCTGCAAAACCTGGCTTCTTAAAAACTGGTCTATATGGGACAAAACTTCTAAATGGTTTTGTCTCTCTACCATGTGTCATGTAAACATTTCTTTCTTTATAAGCAGGTTGTCTCTCCATAAAAGTTTCTTCTTCCAATATTTGAGGAACTTCTTCTTCTTCATAATCATCGATAGGACCAACTTCTCCTCTATCACTAGAAGGCCTGAACCCAATAGTCTTTGTGCGAGAAGGCGCAGAGGACATACCAGAAACCCCTCCGATACTAGGTCTAATAATTCTTCTTGGCTGTTGTCTTGAAGGTCCTGTGCCTGGCCCAGATTTAATTCTGAACCAGCCTTCTTCTCCAGTATCAGGATTTACATCTATTTTTGGTGGTCCGCCTGGCCCAGCTGCTACATGACTAACAAACCTTCTAACATCTTCTCTTTCGCCAATTCCTTGTGATATATCTCTAGCAGCACCATGTGCTCCTCTTGTCAATTGTTCCATAGTCATACCACGTTTCGCAAAACCTTCTTCAGCTTTATCATAGAACTCGTCATACTTTCTTTTTGAAAGAACAACATTCTTCTCCTTTGCTAAATTAGGATTTTGAGTAACCAAGACTTGTTCTATTGATGGAGAAAGTGCTATTGAATGATATTCAGCTTCTATTTGCTCATTTGAATAAGGACCCCAAGACTGCCATTTTTCGCCGCGTGGCTTCACAACTAAGTAACTAGGTGATTTTTCAAGTTCTCTGATATCTCCTGTTTTAAGTGCTTTCTTATATTTTTTCTTAGTTTCTTTCTTCTCCTTCCATTTGCCAAAAATAGTAGGTTCAGAGTCTTCTTCAATATCAAGTTTCTCTTGTTTTGTTTTCTTTTTCTTTTCATCCTTTGTAATAACCCATTCAACGTCATCCGGTTCTTCTTCACTTGCTCCGAACTCATCTAATGTTCTATCCATTCTTCTTTTTGGAACCTTCTCTTCTTCAGGAGTAAATCTAGACCTCAGGCCAGTAGCAATATCACTAAATATTCCTTGTCTTGAAGAATCACACGGACGACAATCCAAATAATTAGGTCTTCCATCTCTGTCAGCGTCGCCGTGTGGCGGCAATCCAATCATAAACTTAGCTTCTGGATATGTAAAATCCTTTATTCGTTTTTTTGGTTTGTCAAACCAATTATAAGTTATAGGTTTATAACCTTTCATGATTAACCTCTCACATACATTTTAAATCACCTGGGAGGAAAGTAGGGCTCGCCAAGTAGAAGAATATGCCAAAGACAAGCCCCAGTTCACCGACCTATTCACCTCCTCCAAAGAGACCACCTCTGTTGATTAAGAGAACGATTAGGAATATTGAACCAATAATTAGTAGTATTCCCAAGATGGTGAGAACTGAGTTCCCAAAACCAACAACTTCAGTAAGTTGTGCGTCGTATGTAATTCTGATAAATTCGGTTGTTGCTCCAACTGGCATATACATTGATACTGTTATATCACTAGAAGAATCATTACAACCAACAGTGATATTGTTCCAAATGTTCGTACCATTAACTGGTTCACCGTCAGTCAAATTCATCTTTATCCATATCTCACTTGTTTCTCCTGGGCCTATTTGAGAAGTTATATTGAATGTCTCATCTGTTGCATTTGGAATAACATCACTTTCCCAATAAGTAAGATTTGGATGATATGTTTCATTTATTTGTGTCCAATTCATATAGAAATCTCCGCAGTTTATGACACTTATTGTGAAATTCACGTCGGAAGTATTCCAATAAATCACAGATTCATTAGTCTCCTTTGTTGCATAGAAACACATTGTTGGTAAATTAGTTGGGGTATTAGAATTCAATGCAGTATCATTGAAATAAACAGTCGCAGTATCACTAAGTGATGTTCCATTCATTAATGGTGTTCTTAAACTAAAGAACATTGTAAGATATGTCGAATTAGTTTGATTCAACCAAGTGATATTATACATACCAGAGTCAGAACCATTAGCTGTCCAATTAGCTCCCGTCAAAGTTAAATTATCATATTGCCAAGTCTCATTGATATAACCATCTGTCAAATCTGTCTCTCCATTGTTAGTAACATTAATCCAAAACTGTATAGTATTATTCGAATGAACCATCCATTCTTTTGTTACTACAACCAGAGCTTCTTCTGTTGTAAATGAGAAATAACCACTTGACGGATATCTTGTTGATTGCCCACAACCGCTTGTATCATTCAACAATGCATACCATCTATATGTTGTATTTGCTGTTAAAGCAGTTGCCCAACTAACATTTGCTGTATTACCTGAATAAGTCATATTATGATTTCCAATAAACGTTCCATCAGAGAAGAAGAAACTAATATCCATCGGGTCACCATCTGCATCTGTTCCCGTTGCTGCAAAGTCTATAGGTGATATTGGTATTCCAGTAAGACCATTCGGATATGCATTGGAACCTGCTGGTGCCGAACCTCCGCCTTCACCAGTCATAAAGTGATAATGCCCACCTGTTGAATCAGTTGTTCCTTGCTCTGACACTGTAACATTCCACCAATAAGTTGTATTGTGCGAAAGTGATGTCAAAGACAAGCTTATAGAATTGTTCAAAACAGAACCACTTGTTGATTGTCCGTTCGATGCATTAATCCAATAAAGACAAGTCTTTCCTTTCGAATTTCTTACTGTTACATTTACCGTCTGAGAATAAGTACAATTCGCTATAGAAGAATCATTTGCTGGATTAGCACCAAGTAATGATATATTCGTATAACAAGATGTCGTTGCTGTAGCACTTCTGTAATTCATACTGTGCCAACCACTTGATTCATTATAAGACCATGCTCTGTAGTAATAAGTTGTACAATTGTCCAAATCGGTGTGGTCGTATAACAGATTAGTTCCATTATAGAGAACACTATCAGTTGGTCCAGTTGGATAAGAACCAGTTTTACCGCAGAGAGTTACAGCATCAGATACATTGTTTAATGTCCAAGTTAGATTTATAGCAGTATGATTCCAAGTTGTTGCTGAAAAAGCAGCTGGTTGTTGTGGGTAAATCATGACAGTACAGTTAGTCCAAAAATCTGCAGGAGCACTACCAATTTCCAAACCAGGATTTCCTCCATAAGATTCCCATGGTATGTATATATGCAGAGGACCAGGATATATACCAGTCATATTAAATCTAGCTGCACTATGGTTTCCACTATTAGTCTCTGTAATAGAGAAACATTGCGGGCCATAAGAATTTTCACCATCAGTGTTGTTTAGATTACCATCATCCCGGGAAAAGCCTGAAATCCACGGACTAAACCAAGAACAATTTAGGTCAGTATTCATCGTACCTCCAGGGTTTTGACCTACTCTTGCACGGGTTCCATTCCACATGTATTGTCTCACAGTAAAGTCAGCAACCGAATCACTACTTGAGTTGATATATAGGGTTACATTAAATGCTTCCCAAACTTCAACTTCTGTAGATGACGGGACAAGGTGACCGCTGTGAGTATCTTGGATTTCATATTCTTTTGTCGCTGTTAATGGAACCAACACTGACATTACTAGCATCCATACTATTGCTGCAAACAATACTTTTTTCATTTTTTGTTCACTTCCTAATTTTTAATCCTTATTATTTTTTTACCTCCTAACCTTCGTTAAGTACGGTTAGACCAAACCAATGAAGCGTCAGTGGCTGTAATGTCACTGCCGTCGTCAACATCATAAATACCATCATATTGTTTTTCTCCTGCTCTACTAGACCATGTAACAGAAGCGTCTGTGGCAACTACATCGCCTGAAGCATCTATGTCGTATCTAGAACCTTCAGTCGTATAATAAAACGTTTCATTCAACCAAGTGCTTCCGTTTGTGATATTCATATACCAAACATACTCTGTATTTCCCCAAATAAATTGAGTTGTAAATGATTCATTAATTAAAGATGAAATGTTATAATAACCTGATTCCTGTTCTGTCCAAACACCAAGAAGCTCAACTATATCTGTTGTTGGAGTCATGTTTAAGTAATAAATATAAATATCAACATTTGAACCGTTTACTCTTGCGCTAAGGTTTATTGGAGGTCGTGATTGACCAACTGATTCATTCTCGGGATATTCGTCTGTAAGATTGAACGATATAAAATCGCTAGTTGTGAAATTATAAGTAGCATTATTTTCATTTTCTCCATCCGTACTGTTAACCCACCAAGTGTAAGTACAGCTATAAGCCAAAGGTGTTGTAAGAGAACAAGATTTAGAACCATTTGATGCAGCGTTCCCACTACTGCTATCAGAGTTGTTTACTTCTATAGTCCAATCAAACGTATCTCCATTAGCATCGTAAATAGTTACATTGATATTGCCTGTAAATACACTTACACTACTACTTTGATTTCCAGGTGTTTCTCCAACAAAATGAGGAGCAATGTTACCCTGATACTCAAATATTCCAATGTCAGTTGTTCCTACCCTTGATTGACCCCAATAATCAGTTAATGGTGCATCAATATTACTACCTGCTTCTATAGCAGGCGATAAAGAAGTTAAATTAAAATTACCATTATTCGGGTCAACAAATTTGGGTGTTCCATTTACAGCATTATCTCCCCAAGATGTTGAAAAAGAAACATTATATAAGTTGTGGTCGACATTATGATACTCTAATAATAACATATTTGGTTTTATTGGTATATAAATTCCACTTGCTGAACTATTGTCAATGATATTATTTCTTATTGTCATATTTATAAGACTGCTATTTAAATCAGTAAAGAAAAAACCAACACTCGCGTTATAAATAACATTATTTATGTACTTTATATCTGTTTTGAGATGACTTCCATCTTGGTCTGTATGGTTATTTATTTGAAATGCATGACCTGTTCCATTATAAACATTGTTATAAACTGATATATTATGTAAAGTACCTCCGATTTCTGTTCCAAGAGTGTAGCCTGTTGTATTGCCCCAAACGATATTGTTGAATATTGATATATTGCTAGCATCATCATCGTATGCATCTACATATATTCCACCATTGCCTAATCCATATGGAGGAGTAGGTGTAGTATTTATTCTATTACCATATACATATCCTTCTGTTGCTTGATTTTTGCAATCAATATTAACTTTATGATTATTAAACATATAATTATACCTAACATGAAATCTTGTAGTATTTGAAATAGTTATAACTTCATTTGGAGCGTATGGTTCATGATTCCAACCATTCTGGCAATCATACATTGTATTATTTTCAATTATAACATCTTCTATGAAACCATATGCTGGATTTCCTGCATAAACGTAAACTGCTGAATCACTGCAATTGTAGAACGTGCAATTATCGACCGTTATATTATGAGTATCATAACCACCAGAACCATCAAATCTAACTCCATCACAACTTGAGTTTCTAAATATAAGACCAGTGATTCTAATATATGACTCATTAATAAACCAAATTAAACCATCACATTCATCATTATCAAGACTTCCATCTATTATGACAGTATCATTTTCATAGTTTCTATAAGTAATCCAATCCGTTTCATTACCAGAATTTGCGGTCACACCCCAAGCAGAAACATATTCTTGATATTCTCCTTCCATTATGTGAACCGTTTGCCCGGCAGTTATATTATCCATTGCATGAGTAATTGTCGCCCATGGATGACCAAATGTTCCGTTATTATCATCACTGCCTGAAGTTCCATTTACATAAAAGTCAAATACTATTTCCTCTATAGTTCTAAAGCGATATGTTCTATTTGTCCAATTGTTTCCATCAGAGAGGTTAACACTCCAATAATAAAACTCATCATATGTGCTGAAATTACTATTTGTTTGCATTATGTTTACTGAACCTGATGATACATCAATACTATTATTGCTTGCAAATATCTCCCACGAACCTTCTGAATTACTTAACCAAGTAGCATTTAAAAAACCACCATCTGTATCATTAACCGTAACATTTAATAAAGGAGTTAATGGTACTGAATTTGAATTATTTGCTGGATTTTCATTTGCTTGTGACGGAGGGTTATCTCCCTCAGCAGTTGTAAAAGTATACATCTCTCTTATCCAATTTACGCCATCTGTTGCATTTATCCACCATGTATAAGTTGTATCATTCTCAAGTCCTGATATAGTACAATTTTTAGAACCATTTGAATCACCAGATGAATCTTCACAACCAAGCGATGACCTTATCCACCAAGTGATTTCATCTCCATTTGGTTCTGAAACCGTTACATTAAGTCTACTTGTAGAAGTTGGTACGTCTGTTGAACCATTTGCTGGTGTTACTCCTTCAAGTAAACACTTACCTCCAATTTTTGGAACATACACACCAGTTGCCAAACGTCTTTCGCTGTAATAACTTGTATCTGTTCTAACTGAAGGAGATGCAGCAACTGCAAACGTATCATAGCATGAAAAGTTACCAACGCCAGGACCAAAAGAGCATATCTCATTGTATCCATCGTTGTCTACATCTTGTACAATAAAGTATATACCATAACCAGAAATTTCTCCTATGTTATCACAACTTTCATTATATATATCATAGCTTCCATCATCCCATACAGCACCAGAAAGAATTTCAAGAGAACTATCATTCCCAACGTTAACAAAATCTGGTGGTTCACTCATATGCTCAAGCGTTCCATCTGAAGACCAATCATCCCAATCCCAAACTATACCACTTTGTCCTGCATATCCATCTGCTATTTCAACATGTCCATCTTCATCAAAATCGTAACATGCTGGTTGGCAGTGGAAAGCCATTCCAAGAGTAGAATCACACTTTCCAGCAATTTGAGTTCCATTAGAATAAAAAGAATAAAAACCTGCATCATAAGGAGCAGACATATCTTGTCTAGCTATAATAACTTCAAGGTCTTCATCACCAGTTAAGTTAATAAGCATAGCACAATGTGATTCAGAAGTAAAACCAGCAGTTGTCCAAAGACTTTCAAGTTCCTCATCATAACATATACTGTCGCCGCTATCTGACATCACTATCTCAAACTCACCATCTCTATCAAGGTCTGCAATAGAAACACCACCATAACAAGTATAACTTGTATCGGTGCTAGAATTCACAAGAGCTCCTGTTGTACCATTAAGTTTACGTGTAGCAGCATTACCTTCAAATGCTGTATTACTAGAAACATATACATAGGGATAACCATTATCATCTGTGTCTGCTATAGCCACTGCTCCCCAACCACTATCTTGTGCGACATCCCAAAACACAGAACCATCTTCTGCATTACGAGCAACTGTCCTATAACCAGCAGCATGAACCAACTCATAGTCACCATCATTATCTAAATCGTCGCAAGCAAGTGGTATGTGCCAATCAACTAAATAACTAGCAGACATATATTTTTGCCATATTATTTCACCTGTTGAACCATTAAGACAAAAGATAGTAGCATTATCAAAATTTGGGTCATCAGTTCCAGCATGGAATATTTCATATATCCCATCGCCGTTAATATCTACAGCAATCGGCTCACCAGCTGGAGAATAATTAAGTCCACCTGTCAAAATACCAGAATTCCTCCATTTTAATAATCCATATCCGGTTTGAAGAGTAAAGTGATATGTTTCATTAATCCAATTATCTCCATCTGTAACATTGACAGACCAGTAATAAGTTTCTCCTTCTGTTGAAAAATTAATACTAAATACTGATATATTAGTATTATTTTGTACATTTTCTATTGATTCAAAAATTTCCCATGAACCAGAAGAATTACTTCTCCAAATGATATCAAGGTCATTACCATCTTCATCTAAAACCAGTGTATACAGCCAAGGAATTGGTCCTACAGTACTTCCATTTACTGGACTTTCTCCAGATTGTTCTGGAACTGAATCTGCAGTTGTTGTAAAAGAATATGTGTCGTTATCCCAGTTACCTTTGTTGTCTGTTGTATTAGCAGACCAGTAATATGTTTTTTCATAAGCATCGACCCAAGACTTGTTATATAAATAATAGAATCCTGTCTCAACACTATTATTCTCTTGTGCTAAAAGCCACGCTCCACTTTCATTGGTCCAGAAAGAGACATTAATGTTTTCATTACTTTTGTTAACAGCATAATCTATATAAACATCGTAATTTCTATCAAATCCAGTTTCTCCAGTTATCGGGTCGTCCCAATCTCCATCATAAACATTATATATGTACCAACTACTTCCATTTCCAGGGTCTCCTGCTATTTGTATCCAACCTGCAGGATTGTACCAACCTTCCTCTCCCCATATACATGCATAATAATCTGTGTTGTTGTCGATATATGGTTCTGTAGTAAAATTTAAAGTAAGCCATTCATACGCTGGAGCACCTGTTCTTATTACATGTATCTCTTCAGTTTCTGCAAGTTTATCTCCTGCATAACTACTGGTATTATCAACATATTCATATAATGCACCGGAAACATTTCCAGCGTATGCATTGGTCCTAACATACCATGTCATTGAATTTGCGTAACCACTACCATTTGTAGCTGTAATCTTTGCTCCACCTTGAAAGTCTTCTAAATTACCTACTTTACGTATATCCTCAATCATATTACCAAAATGACAAGTACTATTGATATAAATCTTTCCAGGGTCATCTACGTATACACTAAAATTTTCAGGCGGTAAACTTACTCCAGTAGAACCATTAGCAGGGCTTGGATTAGAATTAAAAATATCTGTTAAATTTACTGTTGTAAAAGAGTAAGTAGTATTATGCCAACCACCACTTAAATCAGTAATATTTGTGCTCCAATAATATGTTGTGTTATATTCATCTACCCAAGAAGTATTTGTAAGATAACAAGTTGTATTTATGACACTAGCATTGGTTTGTGCAAGTTGCCAAGAACCACTTTCATTTGTCCAAAAACTTACATCTAATTCATCTGTTCTAGAATAATTGATATCAAAATTATAAGTATAATTTGTTTTTGTTTCAAAAAGGAATGGGTCTGGCCATGAATTATCATACGAATCCCATACATAAAAACCTGAACCATTACCAGCATCTCCAGTAATATATATCCAACCTCCACCTATAATTGATTCTTCAGCCCAAGCACAAGCATAGTAATCTGTGTTATTTGTAACCAAAGGATGTGTAGTAAAATTAAAAGTAATATATCTATAACCAGAACCTGCTTCTATTATCCACTTTTCTTCTGTAACTGCTAATCTATCGCCGGCGTAATCACTAGTATTATCTACATATTCATATAATGCACATGACATATTACCGTTATAACCATTATACTTGAAGTAACCTGTAATAGAGTTAATATAACCACTCCCGTTAAGAACCTTTACACGTGTACCTTCTTGAAAATCTTCTAAAAGACCATCTTTAGTAATAATACCAGAATCATTTCCAAAAGTATCATAAACACTATCATTATCATAAGCATAAATACTGAAATTAGTTATTGGAAAATAAACGTCTTCACTTCCATCAGGTGGATTTGGAGTATTAGCAATAGGAATGTCCTGAGTAACAAAATCAAATGGTTCTGCAGTGATACTAAAAATAGATGTAAATAACAATATAGCCGAAATGACAATGATTTCTACTTTAGTTCTTATTTTACTCACGTTCTGTTACTCCATACTATTGATGCATCTGTAGCAGTTATGTCTCCACTATCATCTACATCATAGATACCATCGTAAATTGATTCACCACTCCTACTTGACCAAGTGATTGACGCATCGGTCGCGACTACATCATCAGACGCATCTATATCATAGCGAGAACCACTTGTTGTATAGATAAATGTTTCATTAGTCCAAAGTGTTCCGTTGCTTACGTTCATGTACCATGAATACGTCGTGCCACCCCATATAAACTGTGTTGTCAAAGAATCATTAATGAGTGACGATATGTTATAATATCCAGAGTCTTGACCAACCCAAACTCCTAACAATTCGACAACATCAGTTGCTGGTGTCATATTTAGATAGTAAATGTATATATCAACATCTGAGCCATTTACCCTTGCACTAAGATTTGTTGGTGGCCTTGCTTGGTCTGTAGATTCATTTACTGGATACTCATCTGTTAAGTTAAAAGGTTTAAAATTATCTGTAGTAAAACTATACGTAGCGTTTGTTGTATTCTCACCATCAGTACAATTTACCCACCATGTATAAACAACACCATAGGCTAACGTTACATCACAAGTTTTCGAACCGCTTGTTGCATCATTTCCGCTATTACTATCTGAATTATTTAACTCTATACTCCAGTTAAAAGTGTCAGATGTGTCAGTGATTGTTACATTTATAGCTTCTATAAGTGCATCTACCGAACCACTTTGATTCGTCGGAAATTCATAACTGAATGAAGGTGGAACATTGTCTTGATATTCAAATACTCCTATATCTGTAACTCCAACCCTAGACTGATGCCAATAATCTAATGAAGGAGCGTCTATATCGCTACCAGCGTTTATTGCTGGACTATCCACTGTAAGTCTAAAATTGTTATTACTTTGGTCAGCAAATGCAGGACTTCCATTAACAGAATTAGAACCATAATAATGTGAATAAGATGAAACATTAAACAAATTATGGTCCACATTATACCACTCTAAACTTAAGTTAGAATGTTCTGCTATATTGATACCTATTGAACCGTCAAATATATTATTTCTTATTGTAAGATTATCAAAGCTTTCATTTCTATCAGTTAATTGAAAACAAATATTTGCACTTCCACTAACAACATTATTTATAAATTTACAGTTAGTTTTCAAATGACTACCCTCAATTTGAGTATGGTTATTTATTTGAAAACCGTTTGTTGTTCCATTGTAAATGTTGTTGTAAAGACTTATATTTGCTAGAGTCCCACCTTGTTCTGTTCCAATCGTATACCCGGTGCAATTACCCCAAATAATGTTGTTAAATACAGAAACGTTTGAAGCATCGTCATCATAAGCGTCTACATAAATTCCTGAATTAGTCCAACCCCACTGCGTGTCATCTTGTATAATTCTTCTTGTAGGTGTTGTGTTTATTCTATTATTAAAAATGAAACCTTCAGAAACACTATTTTTGGCATCAATAGTTATTATATGATTATCATAAAAGAAATTGTCTTTTACAATAAATCTTGTTACATTTGACAATGTTAAAGTTTCATCACCAGCAAAAGGATAATGGTTCCATCCGTTTTGGCAATCATGTATCGTATTGTTTTCTATAGTAACATACTCTATAAAACCATTAGCTGCATTAGCAGCATAACAATAAATCCCACATTGACTACAATTATGGATTGTACAATTGTCAATTGTTATATTATGAGTGTTAGTTCCGCCAGCATTTGATATTCTTATACCGCTGCAACTTGAATTTCTTATTTCAAAACCAGAAATGTGAATGTAACTCTGGTTATCAAACCAAAATATACCATCTACAGAATCATTATCTGTGCTACCATCAAGTATAACTTCATCATCATTATAATTTGTATAATTTATCCATTGTGTTGGAGCACCTGATTTTGCCGGAGCCCAAGGTGTATTATATCCGTAATAAATTCCTTCCATAACATAAACTGTCTGTCCAGCTTCTAAAGAATTTACTGCATGCTGTACTGTTTCCCAAGGAGCTTCAAAACTACCGTTATTGGTATCACTTCCAGATGTTCCATTAACATAAAAATCGTTTCCTTCATAAGGATTTTCTTCAACTGTAAAAGTGAAATCTTCTCCATACCAATTTGTTCCATCTGTTGCATTAACCGTCCATGTGTATGTTTCTCCATGAACTAAACCACTTATAGAACAAGATTTACTTCCATTACTTTCAGAAAAACCTGAGTTGCTTCCTATAGCTTGTTCCGTTGTTATGTACCAATCAAGTGCTTCACCATCTGGTTCACTGATAGTGATATTTATCGTATCAGTTGTTATTGCTACACCTGTTTGACCATTAGAAGGATTTGCTCCTGTAAGATTACATTTACCACCTATTTTAGGAACATATACCGCAGAAGCTGTTCTTCTTTCGCTATAAAAGGTTGTGTCAGTCCTTGGTTTTGGGTCTGCTGCTTGAGCAAATGTATCATAACAAGTAAAGTTTCTATGACCAGCAGAATTATTTCCTCCACCATATATACATATTTCATTATAACCATCGTTGTCAACGTCTTGAACAATATAATACATACCACAACAGAATTTTTCAGGATGATTTATATTATTCTCACCAACTTCATCTACATTGTCAAAGTTTGAATCGTAAACATCCATTGCTGCATCAACCCAACAACCTCCTGAAAGTATTTCAAGGTCACTATCACCCAATACATTTGCCATATCTGGTGGTTCGCTTCCTCTTTCTAAATCTGTCTCATTATCCCAATCTACTAAATCAAATACGTGTGTTTCTCCTTCATTTCCAAAACCAACTATGATTTCAACATTTCCATCTTTATCAATATCATAAGCTGATGGTTGAGTATGGCAACAGTTATCATCCCATAAATCTGCATCCTCGCGCCACACTGTTCCATTTGCATGGTATATGTGAATACCATCTTTAGAATCCGATTGGTCTAACATAATAACTTCAAGGTCAGCATCTCCAGTTACATTTATTAATACTGCACAGTGGCTTTCTGATGTATAAGAACCAGTTGTCCACAAAGTATTTAAATCTTCGTCAAAGCAATAACTGTTTCCAGCATCAGAAATAACTACTTCAAATTCACCATCACAATCCAAATCAGCAATTGATACTCCACCATAACAACAATAAGTTATCGAAGCAGAACTAGCTAATGTCCCATTGTTACCATATAACTTTCTAAGTTTTGGGCTAGCTTCGAATCCAGAATTACTAGCAGTAAATACGTAAGGCACACCATTATCATCTGTATCAGCAATAGCAGGATGGCCCCAACCAGAATCTTCATTAGAATTCCAGAAAACAGTTCCGTTGTTACCATGTCTTGCAGTAGTATATGTTCCAGCAGCATGAACAACTTCTTTTATTCCATCATCATTTAAATCTTCAATAGCCATAGGAACATGAAAACCAGCAAGAGTAGAAAAATTCTTCTGCCATGCTACTTTTCCAGTTGAACCATTGAAACAAACAATAGTACTCTTGTAACTTCCTTCATGAGTTCTTCCACCTTGAAAGATTTCATAAACACCATCTCCATCTATATCATCTGCAACAGGATTTACTAAAGTAGAAAAATCTGGGTCAAAATAAGGGTCAAAATTATGGTTTCTCCACTTGATTTCAAAGTTATCAGATTGTAATACAAAACTATAAGTTTCGTTCTGCCAATTATTTCCATCTGTTACATTCACAGACCAATAATAAGTTGTACCAGAGGAAGTGAAATTCATATTCATGCATGATATATTTGTATTGTTAGCAACACTTGAATGAGAACCAAATTGCTGCCAAGAACCTTCAGAATTAGACCACCATTCTACATCCATACTATCTCCTTCTGGGTCGATAACGGTTACATAAAGCATTGGTATAACTCCAACACTTCCACTTCCGTCAGCAGGAACTTCCGTAGAAATAGACGGCGCTTCATCTGAAGAAGTAGTAAAATGATATACATCATCATCCCAACCACCTGCACCATCTGAAGTATTTACTGACCACCAATACATTGTAGAAGCAGAAAGGTCCGTCATATTAAAATTATAATAAACACCATTTGATGCACTTGTATTAGAACCCAAGTCTTTCCAAGAACCTGTCTTATTTGTTCTAAAGGTTACATTCATCAAATTACCATTGGAATCAAAAACAGTTATATTTAAAGAAGGGTTCAAAGAAATTCCAGTAGAACCATCCGTTGGATAAGGACCAGCATTTTCAGGTGGAACATTAATTGCTGGACTTATTTCTGTTTCTCCAAGAGTATAAAAACCACCTGGGTTTAATTGATTTCTATATGAAGCATTAATCCATTCAGGCGTTCTGGAGTTATTTACAATCCTTATTTCATCTATTGTTCCATTGAAAGTAGAAGTAGATTCTATTGCTGGTTGCCATGTAGTTGATGCTCCTATGCACCAATAATAACTAGTTGCTTTATCTAACGTATCACTATCTGCACTTTTATCATCAACTTCTTTTAAAGTTGAGTTATACATATATTTTATTTGTTCACTTGTAACTGTAGTAGAAATATAATACCAAACTCCTGGTCTTGCGCCAGTACCTTCACCAGGAGCTCCAAAGTTTGTTTGTTCATAAGCAGAACCATTTATCTTAAATCTTGTTATAATGCTTCCATTGTAATTTGTTCTACATCTTATTCCTTCATCTTGATAATGTCTTGAAAGTATTCCATCATTTGTATGAAAACCATCATAAGTGCTTGTAAGCCAACCAGAATCAGTTCTAACCCAACACGATAAAGTTAGAGGTATTCCTTCTCCTAATTCAGGCAAAATTATTCCTTCGTCTGCTCCAGAAAAATTACATGCTCCTCCAATTACTCCATCACTTCTATACGGGTCTTCAGCTTTATCATCACTCATTGTTCCGTGATGATTATTGCTAGAAGAATCGACATAATTATCTTCTGCAGAACTATATGTTTCATTCAAGTGATATACACCTATATAATCACTACTCCAAGTTCCAGAAACATCTTGTTGGTCACTTGAATCACTGTTATTATAATACATATAAAAACTAGTATCAGAATCGGCTGAAACTGATGTAACATTTACCCATGCTACTAAGTTTCCATTTGAACCATCAAAAAATTCTATCTCATGATTATATTGAGTTGAATTATCACTGGAAACAAACATGATGTCGCTTCCATTTTCTAAAGCATAATTAGCTAATTCAGAATCAGAATTAAGATTTACTAAAACAGGGAAATTGGTCAATTGTCCATCTACATCATTACTGTCTATAGTGATATTTTTTCTTCTATTCCAGTCATAATTAAACCAATCTGTTTGTGTTTCGTAATTACCATCTGTTGGTCCGGCATCAACTGTTTTTATTGGAATTGTACTCATAAAAGATACAACTATCAACATTACTGAAACAGTAAATATCTCTAATTTGATTTTTGTTATCACGTTCTATTGCTCCATATTAAAGATGCATCAGTCGCAGTAATATCACCACCACCATTTACATCATATATTCCTAAATAACTTGTCTCACCTGTTCTGTAGGTCCACGCTTTTGAAGCGTCTGTTGCTACAACATCACCACTTGTTGTTACATCATATCTTGAACCTTCTGTCATATAGACAAATGTATCATTGGTCCAAGTTTTACCATCTGTAACATTCACATAAAAAGTATAGTAAGTACCACCCCAACGCCATTTAGTACAATATCTGTCTGTCTTATTAGCTGTTTGGTTCCACCAATAATGTCCATTCGAAACTGTTTTATTTGACCCAATGCAGTTGATTGTAGAATCCCAGGTATCTGTTTGATTGCCCATTCCAGATTTATTAGTATAGAAATAGACATCCATATTATCTCCGTCATTATCATAAATATAACAACTTATATTATTAAGTACTAAATTGATGTCTACACTATCACCAGAAGGATAAGTCCAATTAATAACTGGTGGACTGTTTTCTCCGTAATCAAATGAATAATTAGCTTCTGAACCAGCACCTGGTTGGTCAAAATTAGAATAAAACCAGATGTTAACTATTGAACCATTTGAAACGTAATTTTCTGTAAAATTCACAAGTATTGAAAATATAGTGCAATTTGATACATTTATCCAATTAGTAACGTTGAAGACATGATAAGAATATCCGCCACTCGTATAATTCCAAAATGATGTTGCATTAGAACTCACTATATTTGCTGTTGTTAAAGTTTGGAATGTGACTGTCGCATTAGTTAAATTAGTTTCGTCTGTATTACAAATAGTAATATCATATCTAACTAATTGGTCATCTGTAATATTTTCTAATGACGATATATTAGAAGCAACGCTTGTTGAAGACGAAAAATATGATTGATTTAAGTAACCTGTTTCATTACCAAGTTTACCGTATCCCCAAAAACTCATATGGTATTCACTAACACCATTCCAACCATCGCCATAGGTATAAAAATCTTCTATCTCAGACCAATTACTACAATTAAGAAAAGTATACCAACCAGATGTTCCATTTTGTGTTGTATACCTATTTCTACAACCTGTTTCATTCCACTCTTGCCAAGTCACCAAGCTTTCACCAGGAGGAACACCGGATATGCCAGCATCAACAGTCATTATATGTAAACCAAATGTATCAGACGTATTAAGAAACTCTCCATTCTCTTTTAAAAGTAATTCTGGTGGAAATACAATTGAATAAACTCTATGAGTACTGCTTCTGTGGTTTGACGGTAAAATAGCACTTACTTCTTCATCAATAGTATAAGCAGCTAACCAATCATATGGACAATCTGAGTAATTAGCCATAAACCAAGTAGAATAATTTTCACTTGCTTCATAACCTGCATCTACTTTTGTTGTTCCATTCCATATATAATAAACTGTACCTGTACCCAAATCATCCCACCAAACAAAGCATATATCATTGTCATCCCATTCAGAATCATTATCAACATCGATACAAACAACAGCTCCATCACCCCAATCAATGTGACCATCTGTTGTATCTATTATTTGTAAAATAACAGCATTATCAAATAAATTATCAGGGTTATATATAGTAATGTTAGTAACTAAACCTGCATAATAATAAACAGAATCATTTTGATTATCGTATGACTCATGTCCATCAGAACAATTTTTTGGTGCATAATAAGACCTTGATTCAAAGTTATACAATTTAGATATGTCTCTAAAAAAACAAGCCGAACCGTCTGCATATTGTTGTGCTGTTATAGTTTCATTTTCATATGGCCATTGATAAGACGTATTCCATTCGTGTAAATATGCAGAATAGTTATTATGTGGAAAAGCATTAAAATTCATAAATGCTACATCCCTATAAGAATATCCAGAATCCTCTTCTTCAAAAACCCTTTGATATTTTGGTGTTGTATAATTAAG
>Ga0272443_10000699_pt1 | contig 57864 bp, 50 predicted proteins | sample SSMAcet12_FD_193581 | JGI IMG/M metagenome (GOLD analysis project Ga0272443, IMG submission 193581) | Marine sediment archaeal communities from Little Sippewissett salt marsh, Falmouth, MA, United States - SSM-Acet-12 | ecosystem: Environmental > Aquatic > Marine > Wetlands > Sediment ... | reverse complement strand
TCAGGGCCGAGGATCTGAAACTGATGCGGCTCATCGACGAACAGTACCTGAAGGAGCCCACCTGGGGCTCCAGGTCGATGAGAAGCCACCTGCAAAGGCTGGGCTATAAAATCAACCGTAAACGCGTTCAGCGACTCATGCGACGGATGGGCATCGAGGCGATCTATCCCCGGCCCAGGATCACTCGCCCGCACCCTGAACATAAAGCCTACCCGTCCATCGTAACTCGGGTCGGACCAAGCAGAAGGATAAAAGATCAAGTGATTAAGCCAAAAACGACGCCGTTTTACGGCCTTAAATTGATGTTTTTGGGGCCGAAAATCGCTGCTTAAGAAATCGTTGTCTGACATCCGTCACCGGCCGCTTCGGCGCCAACACCATCATCCGCTTCCGGAAACCGAACGGCGGCAGATCTTTCTCTCCAGCAATTATCGCGATGATTTTGTAGATTGATCGCCCAAAAATATAAAACAATGTTTTAGTAATTGACATCTTAATAAAACATTGTTTTATAAGCATAGCCGTCGCGCCTTGCCTGGATCTACCGGTTGGATTCAATGACCCATTTCAAAGAATAGTGAACCGCCCATGAAGATCGATTCTCGTTATGTCGGCACGCCCTTGAAAATATACGAAACAGCTGTCTTTCCGCGTGACGCGATGAACTTTGCCGCTGCCATTGCGGACCCCAACCCGCTCTATTTCGACGACGAGAGCGACGGAGGGCCCGTCGCCCACCCCATGCACAGTGTTGCCGTGACCTGGCCCATATTGGAGCACATCGACGCATACATCGATCTGAAATCGTTCCCCCGCGAAATATTGTTGACCCAGGTTCATTATAGCGAGCACCTGATCCTGCATCGGCTGATGGTGCCCGGGGACCAACTGAAGATAGACGGGCAAATCGCGGCCATCGTTCCCCACCGGGCAGGCACCCACATGATCATCCGCCTGGCGGCGCGCGACGCCTGCGACCAGCCGGTCTTCACGGAATACATCGGTGCCCTGATGCGCGGCGTCACCTGCACGGACCCGGGCCGCGGCGCGGACACGATTCCGGCGCTGCCGGCGGAAGCGGCCGGACCGCCCTTTTCATGGGAGTCGTCCATGACCATCGATCCCCTGCTGCCCTACGTCTACGACGGCTGTACCCGCATCCATTTTCCCATTCACACCTCCCGCAAGTTCGCCCGGCAGGTGGGCCTGCCGGACATCATTCTCCAGGGTACGGCCACACTGTCGCTGGCCGTTAAAGAGATCGTCAACCGGGAAGCGGACTCCGACCCGCGGCAGCTCCGATCCATCGCCTGCCGCTTTACCGGAATGGTGATGCCGGGCGAAACCATCGTCCTGCAGGTAAACGGCCGTGACCACCACGGCATTGTCCGCTTCCAGGTACAAAACAGTCAGGGCCGGTTGGCGATCAGCAACGGCCATATCCAACTCAACCGACAGGAGGCCCCGTGAGCGCCATGAAAGAGCTGCCGCTGTTGAACGACTATATCGACTACTGGGCTGGGCAAAGACCGGACCAGGCGGCCATGATCCAGCACGAAGACGGCAAAACCGTATCGTACAGGCAATTCCGGACCTTCGTCGATTACTTCGCCCTTCGCCTGCTGGACATGGGCATCCAAAAAGGCGACCGGGTGGCGACGCAGCTGGTGCTGGTTCCGGAGCACGTCATGTTGATGTACGCCTGCTTCAAAATCGGCGCGATCATCGCCCCCCTGGACTTGAGACTGAAGAAGGAGGAGGTTGTCCGCGACATCAACAAGATCACGCCCAAGGCCTTCTTTTTTCTCGGCAACACGCCGGTCACCGATTTTCGTGAAATCGGCCGGGCGGTCAAAGCATCCTGTCCCGGCGTCGACACCCTGGTGCAATTCACCCCTGATCCGAAGCCGGGGGATATTATCGAGGGGGCGATCAGCATCACCGGGATGATGAAAAAGGGGCGCCTGATCCGGTTGAAACTCGCCGACCTGTTCCTCGCACGCCTGAAGAAAGCTCACGCGCAGGTCGATACCCGCACCCCGGCCCTGATCATTTACACCACCGGTACCACCGGGGAGCCGAAGCCGGCCGTGCTCTGTCACGAAAACGTCATCGTCCAGAACCGGATCCTCGAACGGGGCGTCGGCCTGGCCGATCCCGACAACGGCCCGGCCTACGTCACCCTCATCAATCTGCCCCCCAGCCATGTCGGGTGTGTGACCGAAACGATGATGACCACTTTCTTCAAGGGCGGCACGGCGGTCCTGCTGCGGATCTTCGACGTGGAAGCCACCCTGGCGGCGATCGAGAAGCACCGGGTGACCCTCCTGGGCCAGATCCCCACCCAGTTTCGCATGCTGTGGAACCACCCCGACTATTCATCCTACGACCTCTCCAGCCTGAAATTTGTCGCCTATGCCGGTTCGGCCGGCGATACGGCCTTCCTCACACGGCTGGCAGCCATGGCTCCCGCCTTCGGCACCGGCCTCGGTATGACGGAAAATGCTGGTTTCGCAACATTCACGCCGCCGGGCATCTCTGTCGAGGAGATGGCGGGCCATGTGGGAAGGGCCTTTCCCGAACTGGCCGACGTCACCATCCGCCGGCCCATGACTCCGGACGGCCGCGCCGGTGACAAGGTGCCCATCGGAGAGACCGGTGAGATCTGCTACCATCCGCCCATTGTCTTCCTGGGATATTTCAACCAGCCAGAGGAGACGGCCAGGGCGATTTCAAAGGAGGGGATTCTCTACACCGGCGACCTGGGATACTTCAAGGATATGGGCAGCTACCAGGCGCTCTACCTTTCGGGCCGGCGGAAGTTCATCATCAAGCAGAAAGGCTACAACGTCTTCCCCAATGAAGTGGAAGAACACATCGCACGGCTCGACGGGGTGGGCATGGTGGATGTCATTGGCGTCAAACACGCCCTGTTCGACGAGGGGATTTTCGCTTTCGTTCGCCTGCAGGCGGGGGCGGAGCTGACAGCCGATCAGATCATGGACCACTGCAAAGCGATTGCCGCCTATAAACGTCCGCAGCACATTGAGATCTGGCCCCACGACAAGGAGTTTCCGCTGACCCGCAGCGCCAAAGTCGACAAACTGCATCTGGCCGTCCTGGCGGAAGATGTCGTCGAACGCCTGAGGCAAGCGGGAAGATGGGACGCCGCATAGGAGGCCGGGAAGGACCACCCCAGTGAAAGACAACATCGCAAGCATCCCCGGCAAACTGAAAGAGAGGCTTTACCCCGCCGTCCTGGCGCTCTTCTCAGAAAACGACTTTCACCGGGTCAACCTTCGGGAGATCTCCAGCCGGACAGGCGTCAGTTCGGGAACCATCTATAAATATTTTTCCTCCAAAGAAGATCTCATCTTTACCATCCTCGATGAAAAAATCGCCGAAATCGGAGAAGCCATCACGCTTCACATTGCCGGCCTCGAAGAGATCAAAGAGGTGCTTCGCAAGGTGTTCTGGGTCACCATGGATTTCTACGACAAGAACCCGGGCGTGGCGGTCACCTCCTTCATCACTGTCCCCACGCGCTGCTGGATGAAGGAGAAGAGCTACAAGCGCGGCGTAGAGCATGCGGCCCTGCGGGCGCCGCTCGACAAGGCCCGGCAGGCAGGCGTCATCGACCCTGCAATCTCAAACCGGCAAATTGTCGACCTCTATTACATGTTTTGCTACCGGCAGATCCATAAATGGTATTACTTCGGCATGAAGCGGAAACTGGTCGACACCATCCCCGAGTTCTTCGAGTTGTTCTGGAAATCGGTCCAGCCCTGAATGATAAAAGCCTGGCCCTGCTGGTTTGGGAAAACGGATCGTTGAAGCGGATGTCCTCTACCGGTGGAAGTGAACCCCGACTGTTGAAAGGTGTGACTCAGGCAGGAACGGCGGGCTCGTCGAATCGACACCGGAGGACAAGCATCTCATCCTCCTTGCCGGTTTCGATGCGATACGGCAGCTTTTCAAAAAGACGGATCATGCCCTGGTTTTCGGGTGCGGTATAGGCGTAGAGGCCGGCGATTCCATTGCTCCGGGCGCCTTCGGCAAGCTTTTCCTGAATCAGGCCCCCCAACCCTTTGTGCTGCCACTTTCCGGAGATCGAATAGGCGACTTCGGCCATGTTGACTTCCGGATCGAGAAGGTATTCTCCGATGCCGATCACACGGCCGAAACCGGATTCCCCCACCACGGCAACAATGGTCAGGTTGTTGATGTAATCCACTTGGGAGACTTTTTCCGCTTCCTGGCCATCGAAGCGCTCTTTGCGATGAAAAAACCGTGCGACGACGTCATCGGGGTCCAGGTTGTAGAAGTGCTCCTGGATGCGGCGGGCATCCACCGGTTTGGCCGGCCGAATGGTGACCGCTTCGCCGTCGATTTCGAGCATCTTTTCCAAACGCAGCGGATAAACGCCGGTAATGGTGCCTTTCTGAATCTGCTCGATGGCCAAAAGGCCCATGCGCCGGGCATGGCTGAAGAGTTCGTCGCGAAAATCGGGATGGGCGATGCTGATCAAAGCCAGGGCACGTTCCTGCAGGCTCTTTCCGAAAAGATTGACCACACCGTACTCGGTGCAGATGTAATTGACGTCGCTGCGGGGAACGACCACGGCCGTGTCGTCTAACAGCGGTACGATGCGACTTTTTTTGCCTTGCATGGTGGTGGCCGGAAGGAGCAGCAGCGATTTGCCGCCTTCGCTCATGGCCGCGCCGCGGATGAAGTCGACCATTCCGGTAATTCCGGAAAAGTGATTATAGGGCAGGGCATCGGCCGCCACCTGGCCGGTCAGATCGACGGCCATGGCGACGTTGATCGCCACCATCTTGTTGTGCCGGGAGATGATGGCCCCATCGTTGACATAATCTGACGGGTGAAACTCGATAACGGGATTGTCGTTGATGAATTCGTATAGGTTTTCGGAGCCCACGGCGCTGCTGGCCACGATTTTGCCTTCGTTGAATCCCTTGCGGCGATTGGTGATCACGCCACGCGAAAAAAGGTGCATGACTGGGTCGGTAATATACTGGGTATGGACGCCCAGATCGTTTTTGTCTTTCATGGCCGCCAGGGTGGCTTTGGGCGTCGTGCCGGGCCCGATCTGGATCGTCGAGCCGTCGTCGATGAGGCGGGCGATCAATTGCGCGATGGTGTCGGCGGCGCTGGAATCGGGGGTGGTTCCCAGGGTGATCAGGGGTTCCTCATACTCCACGAACAGATCGACATCGTCGACATGCAGGAAGCTGCGGCCCAATACGCGCGGCATGTGCGGGTTGACCTGGGCAATCACCAGGTCGGCGGACAAAGCGGCCGCAAAGGTGATGTCCACCGCAACCCCCAGGCTCAGGCAGCCGAAATCGTCCGGCGGCGTGGTCTGGATCAGGGCCACATGGATGGGCAGCCGTCGGCTCTTGAACAGCCTGGGTACCGCCGACAGGTTCATCGGCGTGATGAAGCGGCTGTGGCGGGCGATGGCTTTGGGTTTGGCCGAACCGGAATAGAATTGACGGATATTGAGGCTGCCGCCCCTGCTCTTGTTGGCGATCAGGGTCAGGGGCGTCGTTTCCAGAGACATGAGGCGAACGATCTCCAGATCGGCCAGATCGGCCGATGCATTGGAGAGCACCCGTACCAGATGTTGGGGTTCACCGCACGACGAACCAATGAACACGCGTTGGCCCGGCCGAATCCGGGCGATGGCCTCGGTCGCCTTGCAGGTTTTTTTGACGTAATCGTCCGCCCAGTATGAAGGTTCGGCCATGGAATTATTGTTCAGCTAATAAAAATCAGGCGTTGACGGGCTGCTTTGCCCCGTAGCGCTGTTTGACCGCCTCGCGATCGATGGCACTGTCTTTTTCCGGCAGCGATTCCACGAACTCGACATATTGCGGTTTTTTATACCGGGCAATGCGTTGACCGACGAATTCGATCAGCTCCCCGGCCGTGATCGTCGAGCCCGGTGCGCTTACGCAGACCGCTTTGATGGCCTCTTTCCATTTGGGATCGGGAACCCCGAACACCACCGTCTGCGCCACCGCCGGATGCTCCAGGATGACCTTCTCCACCTCGGCCGGGTAAACGTTCTCGCCACCGGGTTTGATCAACTCTTTTTCCGGCTTGCGACCAGCATACCATAAAAAGCCCTTTTCGTCGAAGCGGCCCAGATCGCCGGTGTGGTGCCTGCCGTTGCGAAAGGTCTGGTCGTTGTCTTCGTCCAGATTCCAATATCCCTTGAACACCATGGGACCCTGCAGGGTGATTTCGCCTACCTGGCCCGTCGGTACCGCGTTGTCCGCATCGTCCACGAGTTCCACCCGTCCCAGCGGGATGGCGCATCCGGCCGAACCGGGGCAGTCATCGTAGCGGCCCATGGTGGTCAGGCAGGAGGTCTCCGTCTGGCCGTACATGGTATAAAAGCAGCCGCCGGTGGTTTTCTGGTAGCGCTCGATGATTTCGGGTGTATCCAGGCCCATGACCGCTCGCAGCGATGAGATATCGGCCCGGTTTTTCTCGGCGGCGTCAAGAATGGCTCCAAGAATGGGTGAGAAGTCGAAAAGAAGGGAGGCTTTGTGAGCGGCGATCAGGTCAACGGCCTTGTCCGCATCGAATTTGCCCATGTTGACATTCAGCGCCCCGGCATGAAAGGCATTGACCGCCATGAACAGACCGGCAACATGGAAAAGCGGCAGCAGGTTCAGGTGCACGTCTTCCGGAGAGAGATTGAAGCAATAGTTCAGGTGCAGACTCGCACACAGCAGATTGGCATGGCTGAGCAAGGCGCCGCGCGGCCTTCCGGCCACGGCGGCCGTGTGGATGATCACCAGGCCGTCGTTTGCCGACACCGGTTTTCCGGAAAAGGGTGCGTCAATCAGTAAATCGTCGAAGGCATCCAAAGGACCCTTATCGGTCAGGTTGACGAATCGTTCGACCGAGGGGAGTTGCTTGCGCAAGCTTGTGATCGTTTCCCCGAACTCGTTGTCGGCGAAGACCATTTTCGGTGTGCAGTCGCTGAGGTTGAAGGACACCTCGTTTTGGGACAGACGCCAGTTGACAGGTACGACAATGGCCCCCAATGCAGCAGCGGCCCCGTACAGCGAGAAGAATGCGAGACTGTTTTTTCCCACCGCACCGATGCGATCTCCGGAACGGATGCCGGCCTTTTGCAAACCGGCAGCCATGCGATCCACCCGGGTTTTGAATGCCGAAAAATCGATGGCGGCGCCGGTTTCCGCCTCCAACCATGCCGGTTTGCTGTCATAGCAAAGTGCGTTGCGATGGATCAGATCATAGAAGGTAAAGTCGTAAAGCCCCATATGCTACTCCGGAAATGCTGCTTTTTACGAGTTTGTCAGCGTTGTATTGTTTTAATGGATTCTGTCAGGACGCTTTCGTGAGAACGATATCCACCCTTCTTTCGAAACCGGCACGTTGAACAACAAACGGGCGCATTCGAAAATTAACCGTTGCGTATGAATGGCTTTTGGCTGTCCCGATGCATCGGCGCTCCCTTATAAACGATCTCGATGGGTTTGCCGATGCACCGTTGAAACGGCTTAGGGAAAGGTCGCTTCGAACGTGGATACCTTGACCAGGCTGTCGGCCTTGAAGACGGCAGCACCGCCGCTGACGGTAACCGGGATTTCATAATTCGGGATGCCGGTCCACCATTTCTCCAGGGCCGCCCAGGCGTTGGTCCCTTTTTCCTTGAGCTTGAAGCCGCCGGTCACCAGCAGGCTCAACAGCGACTGCCGGACGTCGAAGTGGGCATGAACGAGTACCTGGTTGGTCATCCCCGGCGGGATCCACTGGGTCGCATGGGTGCTGACCGTATTGAGTTCGAATTCCTCGAACAGAACGGAAAATTTCAGGCTTTCCATCTGCACGGGATACGGATTGGGGTTTTCCACGTTAAAGGTGAAAGCCAGATCCAAAGGGGCGCCGACATTGTCCGGGCTGCCCTTGGTGGGTTTGACCTTTTTTGAGAAATACCAGTAGCCGAAGGCATGGGCCACTTCCATATTGTCCAGGCTGATCACCGGCGCCTGGAAATTGCTCTCGGTCGGTTTGGCTGCCATCCCGGCACAGCCTGCAAAAAAGGCCGCGACAAACAGGATGCTCAAGAATCTCAACAGTACTCTCTTTTTACACATGTTCTCCCCCTTTATATATGAGAGTGAGATGTTTTTAATTTGGTTTTCAGGCAAGCCACCTCTTTCTGCGCTTATAGTGTTTGACGTCTCGAAAACTCTTCCTGCCCCCGAAATCGGTCATACCGAGGTAGAAATCCTTGATGTCCGGATTTTCGCGCAGTTTTTCGGCCGAATCGTCCATGACGATGCGTCCGGTTTCCATGACGTAGGCATGGGGTGCCACATTGAGGGCCAGCTTGGCGTTCTGTTCGACCAACAGGATGGAGATTTTCTCGTCACGATTGAGCTGCTGAATGATGTTGAAAATTTCGTGAATCAGCAACGGCGCCAGCCCCATGGAGGGCTCGTCCAGCAGGATCAGCTTGGGGCTGGTCATCAGCGCCCGGCCGACCACGGTCATCTGCTGCTCGCCGCCGCTGATGAAACCGGCCGTCTCGTTGCGTTTTTCCTTCAGGCGCGGAAAATAGTGGTAGACCATTTCCAGCCCTTCCTTGATGGATCGGCCATGCTTTTTCATGTGGGCGCCGACCTTGAGATTCTGCTCGACGGTCAGGTGCTCGAACACCCGGCGGCCCTCGATCACCTGTACGATACCCATCTTGGCGATCTTCTCGGCGCCCAACTTGTCGATGCGCTGGCCCATGAACTCGATGGAGCCGTCGGTAACTGCGCCGTCCTCGTGCTTCAGCAGGCCGGAAATCGCTTTCAAAGTCGTGCTTTTTCCGGCACCGTTGGCGCCCAGAAGGGCGACGATGCCGCCCTCGGGAACCTCGATGGAGACGCCTTTCACCACCAGGATCACCTCGTGGTATTTGACTTCAATGTTGTTGATTTTCAGGATCGTTTTCTCTTCGGACAAAATGGTACCCTCCCGTAGGATGCCGGATTTACCAGCCCAGCCACTCCTTTTCCCACTTTTCCGGCCATCTTTTCTTCAGATCGACCGCATCGATGAGCGTGAATGCGCCGTTTTTGTATTGATAGATCTTGGCCTCGCTCTGGGAGCGATGATCCGTGGGGGTAAAGGTCGCCGGCGCGACGCCCAGGCCGACCTCGAATCCTTTCATGGTTTCGAAACCCTTTTTCAGAATGCCTTCGCCGCTCAGATCGCCGGCCTTGTCGGCCCGTTTCAAGGCCTCGGCCAGTCCGAGGGCGTTGGCCCACGCCTGGACGGTATGAATGGTTCTTTTTTCCTGGGGAATTCCCGGATTGTACTTCTTGGCGTATTCGACCACCTTGTCCATCAGCGTCACATCCAGGCCGTAAAATGCCCAGGGTGCACACCCGATGGCGCCTTCGGCCGCCTTGCCGGCCAGTCGGGGCAGGTTTTCGTCGAATCCCCAGCATTTGATCAGGTTGTCCGCACCGAGTCCCAGGGCGTAGGCATCGCGCAGAGTGGCCGCGACCGACATCACCGTATTGGTATGCAGCACCACGTCCGGCTTGAACTCTTTCAGGGACAGAATCTGGCTTTTTGTGTCGATGGCGAACAGGGAAACGTCCTGATCGGGGCCGATGTCGAATCCAAGGATGGAGGCCTGGTCCTTGGCCGCCTTGATGGAAGAACTGGAAAACGGCGAAGCGAACATGTAGCACATGGCGATGCGGGGTTTGCGCTTCCCGTAATCCGGATTGTTGGGCCACATTTTGTCGAACCAGGATGTAATCAGGCCCCGGCTCTGGGTCGAATAGTCGGTCGAAAAGAATAGGTTGTAGGGGGTTTTTTCCGGATCGCACAGGTGGCCGGAATACGAGGCCGAAACATAAGGGATCTTGTCTTTGGCCACGGTCGGCGCCAGCGCCTCGGTATCTCCGGTGCCCCAGCCCAGGATGGCCGCACATTTCAAGCGTTTGAACAGGTTGTACTTGGTGAGCGCTTCGGGAATGCGGTACCCGTAATCGAACTGATACAGTTTGATTTTTTTGCCGTTGATGCCTCCCGTATCGTTGATGTAGTGAATCGCCTCGGCGATTCCCAGGGCATAGTCCTTGCCGACATCGGACGTGGCACCCGTCATATCGTTGAGCGCCCCGATCTTTATGTCCGCTGCCCCCGCAAAGGGTGAAAAACCCAAAAACAGCACCGTAATCGTTGCCAAGATAAAAACTTTGGCCCAAACATGTTTCGTGTTCATCGTCCTCCCCTTTCATTCAAAGCTTGGCTGTAAAGAAACCCCCGATCCTCCTGCCTGCTGAATCACCTCCTTGGTTGCTTCGGTTTGCCGATTTTCAGCCCGTCGTTGCAAGCGGCTAATAGGAAAACGGCCACAGGTTGAAATAGTTCTTGCTTTGCCACCAGCGGTAGGCCAACCCGTTGGGTTCGAAAATCATGAATATACAGATGGCGAGGCCGAAGGCGGCTTCCTTGATGAACAGAAAGTCCATCAGCAGTTTCGGAAAGGTGTCCGCCAGCGGCATGACGGCCAGCTGGAGGGCCTCCATGATCACCACCATGAAGATGGAGCCGAAAATCGCCCCGTGCACGGAACCGACCCCGCCGATGAGGATCACGCCCACCAGCCACAGGGACCAGAACCATGGAAAATGCTCGGGACTGATGGCGGCCAGGTTGCTGATCCAGAACGCACCGGCGATACCGCCGATGGCGCCGGCCACGAAAAACGCCAGCAGCTTGTATTTGATGACATTGATGCCCATCACTTCGGCGGAGATGTCGTTGTCCCGAATGGCTACCCAGGCCCTGCCGGCCCGCGAACGAAGAAGATTCACCAACGCGACGACGCAGACGATTACCAGAACGAGCATCATAAAATAGACTTTCAGATCACTGTCGATTATCCAGGGGCCAACCTTGATGGTTCCCGGAGGCAGGGAAAAGGCCTGGCCCCGGCCGCCGATCTGGCTGATGTACTGGGTGATGATAAAATCGACGGTAATGAACTGGGCCGCCATGGTGGTCAGAATCAGATAGAAGCCTTTGACCCGGGCCGACGGCAGGCCGAACAGGACACTCCAGACCCCGGCGACGAAGGCTGCGATAACGATACTGAAGGGGTAGGCCAGTCCCCACTGCATCATCCAGTCCGGCCAGGGAAACTCCAAAATCAGCAGCGTGCTGGTGTAGGCGCCCACCGCCAGAAAAGCGGCGTGCCCCAGGGTGACCTGACCGCAGAACCCGATGAGCAGTTGGACGCCCAGCGCCCCCAGTATGGTGTATCCGATCTGGTTGCAGACGCTGAGGCCATAGGAATCCGCGAAAAAGGGAATTACGCCAAACAGGATGATGGCCAGCAGGACCATTTTGCCGCGAATGAATTTGGTCTGCCACCAGGCATGATCCTGTGCATAGGTTTCATGATACACTCCGCAGGGAAGCCAGGTTGTCGACATAAGAACTCCTAATAAATGCTATGAGAAGTGTTTTTTGACCCCGAACATATTTACGCTCTACACTCTTTCGATTCGTTCCCACCCCCAAAGCCCATACGGCTTGAAAAGCAGAAAGATCGCCATGAAGACAAACGGCGCGATTTCCTTGACGGCCCCCGGAAAGTAGCGGTCCAGATAGGCACCGCACAGATTCTGCAGCACGCCGATGATGATGCCGCCGACAATGGCGCCGGGCACGGAATTGAGGCCGCCCAGCACCACGGCGGGCAGCACCAGCAAACCGAGATAGCCGACGGAGATATTCAGGCCGTTGATGTTGCCCAAAAGCGTGCCGCCCACGCCGGCAGCCATGAAAGCGATGGCCCAGGACGTTGCATAGACGAATCGGGCGCTGACCCCCACGGAAAGCGCAGCCATCTCATCGTCCGCCGTGGCTTGCATGGCCAGGCCCCAGCGGGTGTATTTAAAGAAGCAGACGAAGACGACCAGCAGAATCATGGCGGCGATAAAACTCCACAGGTAAACCTGCCCGATGATCAAAGGGCCGACGTGGATCGGTTCGATGGAGAAAACCGGCGGGTCGAAGACCCGCGTATCGGTGCCCCAGATGAATTCGACGGTGCCTTTGAAGAAAAAGGAGAGCCCCACGGTCACCATGATTACCGTCAGCACCGGTTCGCCGATCAGTTTGTCCAGGAAAATGCGTTCGGTGAGGATGCCCAGAACGAATCCGATGATCAGGGAAAAGGCCAGGGCCAGCAAAAAGGGTACGCCCATGGAATAGAAACTGAGCGACACATAGGCGCCGATGAGCGTCATCTCCCCCATGGCAAGGTTCAGCACCCCGGAACATTTGTAAATCAGCACCCATCCCAGGGCCACCAGGGCGTAGATCCCGCCCACCATGATGCCTGTCGTGATCGTCATGAAAAACAGTTCCATTGGTCTTATTCCTCAAGGTGAATGATTTTCATATCGGTTTTGATGTGGGCCTCGCGGCCGTCTTCGTATTTGATCGTGGTGTCGATATGCACGCTGTCTCCGTCCGCGTAGAGGGCCTCGACAATTTCCTGATAGCGCTTCTCCACGAAGGCGCGGCGAAGTTTGCGGGTGCGGGTCAACTCGTCGTCGTCCGCATCGAATTCCTTGTAAAGGTTGGTAAATTTGGCCACCTTGGCTGCATCGGGAAGATCCTTGTTGGCCTGGCGGATCTGGTTTTCCACCAACTGGTAGACTTCCGGCTTCTGGGACAGCTCCTGGTAGCTGGTGTAGTTGAGCTTTTTCTCGTCGGCCCATTTGCCGACCACGTTGTAGTCGATGCACAGCACCGCGGTGATATAGTCTTTTTTATCGCCGATCACCCAGGAATCCCGGATGTAGGGGCTGAACTTCAAACGGGTTTCCAGGTACTGGGGAGAAAAGGGTTTTCCGTCCCTCAAGGTGAAGACGTCCTTGGTCCGATCGAAGACCACCAGGTGGCCGTCGTCATCGATGAACCCTTTGTCGTCGGAGTGGAGCCAGTTGTCCACCAGGGCCTTTTCCGTGGCTTCCGGATTCTTGTAATAGCCGAGGAAAACGGACGAACTGCGGGTGATGATCTCGCCCTCCTCGGTGATCTTGATCTCGGTGCCGGGGATGGGATGGCCGACGGTATCGAACTTGATGTCCCCGTCACGGTGGACGACCGAGATGCCGGCCACTTCGGTCTGACCGTAGATCTGCTTGAGGTTGACCCCCAGGGCGTGGAAAAATCGGAAATGGTCGGGCCCCATGGCCGCCCCGCCGGTATAGGCATGCCGCACCCGGGAGAGCCCCAGGTGATCCTTGAGCTTCTTCTGGACGGTCACATAGGCGAGCCATTCGAGGGCCTTCCAGTAAAAGGGCACCGGCTTTTTCTTGAATTTCAGATCGGCTACATAATAGCCGATTTTGGCGGAGAGATTGAAAAGATGACGCTTGGTCCAACTGGCGTCCAGGTGCTTGACCTGAACCGACCGGGTCATCTGTTCGTACATGCGCGGCGGTGCGAACATCACGTGGGGGCCGATTTCACGGATGTTCTCCTGGGCGGTTTCCGGCTCCTCGGGGAAATTGATGGTATAGCCGATCTGCAGTCCGCAGGAGATGGACATCATCTGCTCGCCAATCCAGGCAAAAGGCAGGTAGGAAACGTAGTCGTCCGTGTCGTAGCAAGGGTCCACGGCCATCAGATGCTGGCCCATGGTGAGCATGTTGTTGTGGGAGAGCAGCGCACCTTTGGGCAGCGAAGTGGTGCCCGAGGTGTAAAAAAGCAGGGCGACATCGTCCCCGTGTCCCCGGTCGATCATTTTTTCGAAAAGGTCGGGCTGCTCTTTTTCGAGCTGCCGGCCCATGTCCATGACCGCCTTGAAGCTGGTCAGGTAGTCCTGGTGATAGTTGCGCATCCCCTTGGGATCGTCCCAGATGACATTTTCCAGCTTGGGACACTCGTTGATGATGGAGATGGCTTTGTCCACCTCCTCCTGCCCCTCTCCGAACAGGAATTTGGTGTCCGAATGATCGAGGATATATTTGACCTCGTCGATCAGACAGTCCTGGAACAACCATACTGCCACCCCACCGGCGCACAGGGCGGCCATTTCGGCCCAAAGGCCCTCGGGGCGGTTGTCGCCGATCATGGCAACCTTGTCGCCCGGCTCCAGCCCCATGTGAATCAGGCCCAGGCTGAGATACTTGACGTTGTCGAAATAGTCCTGCCAGGTGATGGGCCGCCACAGGCCGAACTCTTTTTCCCGCATGGCTACCCGGTTTTCGCCGTAACGTCGGGCCTGTTGGTAGAACAGCTTCTGAATGGTCAATTCCCTGGTAATTTTCACACTACCGCTCGCCGAATTATGCGCGTGTTGCATATAGATCCTCTTCACCCAGATAGGCTTTGATTACTTCCGGATTGTTCTGAACCTCCTCCGGGGTGCCATCCATGATCATATTGCCGAAATTCAGAACGAACACCCGATTGGACAGGTCCATCACGACGCCCATGTCGTGCTCGACCAGCAGGCAGGTCACCCGCCACCGTTTTTCTTCGTTCACATCGAGGATAAAGCGGGCCATATCCTCGACCTCTTCAAGGTTGAGACCGGCCAGCGGCTCGTCCAGAATGAGCAAATCCGGTTCCAGCGCCAGCGCCCGCCCCAGTTCGACACGTTTTTGCAGGCCATAGGGGAGCATGCCGACCGGTTTGTGACGGATCTGTTCGATCTCTAGCAGGTCGATGATCTCCTCCTCGATGAAGGTCCGATGTTCGATTTCCTCTTTCTTGGTTTTCCCCAGATAAAGGGCGCCGTTTAAAATGCCCGAGCGATAGTGGACATGCCGACCCAACCGGATGTTGTCCAGCACCGTCATGCCGCCGAACACTTCCACCTTCTGAAACGTGCGGGCCATACCCAGCTTGGCCCGCTCATAGGGCTTGAGCGAATTGATGGAACGGCCCTTGTAGCGGATGGCACCTTGCTGGGGGCGGTAAAGGCCGTTGATGATGTTCATCATTACCGTTTTGCCGGCCCCGTTTGGCCCGATTACGGAATGAATCTCTCCCTTCCGGATGGTCAGATCGATCCCGGACAGGGCCGCCACTTTTCCAAAATGCATATGGATGCCCTCAAGCTCGAGAAGGGCCTCCCCCTCTTTGATCTCATCTGCGATTCCCAACAGCGCGCCTCCATTTTCAAAGGTCAGACAGGGTTATTTTTATATTCGTTCAACACTGATTTTGCGGAAGAATAAGAAATTGAATTTTGTTCATAAGATGATTATGTCTTCCATGATTGTGTTAAACACCGGTTTGCGGCGTTCTGTCAAGTTGATAAAGTAGCGGGTAAATAGCGGGGAAAAACAACTACTCCTCGTAGGACAAGAGATGGGTCCTGAGGTTGATTTTCTTGTTTTTCAGCCCGAGCTTGGTTCGGATATGGTGCCGGTGGAATAGAACGGTATTCTTTGAAATCAATAACAATTCGGCAATTTCCTTGTTGGTTTTGCCTTCTTTGATAAGATTGGCCACCCGGATCTCCGCAGGCGTGAAATTCAGGTATCGGGAAGAGAGCTTGCTGATAAACGGCGAAATGATATTGTCGAGATTGGACTGCGCAATCTCGATCAACGTCTGCTGATGGGATTCCAGCCTTCCCCGCTTCAGGCGGATCAGGTAGGGCGTGACCAGTTCCTTGACACTGGAAAGAACGTTTTCCTGCATTTCGCGTTTGTCTTCTTCCCGTTTTTTCAGCAGCACCCGCAGCGCCGTGTTGACCTCTTCCAGATGGTCGGACTGGGCTCGCAGCGCCGCTTCCGCCCGCTTGCGCTCCTCGATCTGCTGTTTCAGGCGGCGGTTCGCGTCGGCCAGTTCCGCCGTTCGTTCCTGAACGAGTTCTTCCAGTTGGTCATGATACTGCTGGAGGGCCTCTTCCGCCTTTTTACGGTCGCTGATATCCCGGAGGGTGACGATGTTACCCGTCGGTCGGCCGTTTTGATCCTGAAACAGGGTGGAACTGATCTGGACGTTCAGCACCTGGCCGTTTTTGGCCAGGCGTTTGGTTTCGAACATGGTGATTTTACCGCCGCTGAGCATGCGGTCGATGGCGGCCTTGGTTTCCGGCCAGCACTCTTTCGGCACGAAATCGATCTGTTTGCCCAGCAATTCGTGCCGGGAGCGGCCGAAGGTCTGCTCGAAGGCGGGGTTGATATAGGTCGCGATGCCCTGCATGTTGTAAACCACGATGGGATCCGGGGAGGACTCGAGAAAAGACCGATACAACTGTTCGCTCTCGCGGATGCGGGCTTCTGCTTTTTTCCGTTCGGCCAGTTCCCGGGTGACCGTGCTGTACAGGGTGGCTTTTTCCAGTGCCAGCAGGGCCAGGGCGGCAAAGCGCTCCAGGGCCGTGATGTCTTCTTCGTCGAACTGCCGGCCGGGCTCGACATGGGCCAGGCCGATGACCCCCTGAACCTCACGATCGGATTTCAGCGGGATGCCGACGATGCACCGCAAGCGATCCAGAGCCGGATCGTGCAGGCGTCCCGGCCAGTTGCGGTAGTCGCTGACCAGTTGGGGGCTTTCCGTCTTCCAGACCGTTCCTCCCATCCCCTGGCCCTTGCGCACGGTCAACCCCAGTTGTCCGGCGAAAAGTCCCTTGCCCACGCGCATTTCCATCGCCCGGGCCTCGGGAGAAATCAGGTAGATATAGCCATGGGCCGTGCCGGTGAGATCAGCCGCCCTTTCGATGATCGTTTCAAGCAGCTCTTCGGTGTCGATCTTGTCCAAAAGCCCCAAGGCGGTTTCATGCAGTGCCCGCAAAGACGCGTTCTGGCGCTCGACGGCAGGATCGGTGGATTGTGGAGCGAAACCGGGCTGCAGTGGCATTGGGCCTCCGGGTGAACCGAACGGCACGTTCAGACAAGGATTGAATGGACAGGGGCGATCCGTTGGCACAACGCCGAGCGATCAAAGCTTTCTCGGTCAAATGGCGATTCTTACCCGATCGCATTGCAACCGGAAAGCGTACCCTGTCGGTTGAAGTTGTATATCCTGCTTGAATTTAAAAATAATCAGCGTATCCACAAGGCCGGGTGTTGTCAATGTTTACGCGTTGACATCGTCCTTGCAGGTTGGTAAATAAATACGTTTCAGTAAAGGGAGAGTTCCCTTTTTTTGTTTTTTGGAACGTCGGCAGAACGGTTCGACCGTCGCTCTCTCGAATTCGTTGCGGCGGGGGCTGTTTTCCGCAACGGTTGTACATTATGGATGACATTAAATCCAGAACCTTGATGATTGTCAATGACCTGGGGCTGCATGCCAGGTCGGCGGCCAAACTGGCCAAACTGGCCGAAGGTGCCGAAAAAGGGGTTTGGATCCAGAAAAACGGTGAAACGGCGGATGCGACGTCCATGCTGGACATCATGACGCTGGCCTGCCCCAAAGGAACCGAAATTACCGTCCGCATTGAAGACGAAGCGGATATGGACACACTGGAACGCATCACCGTGTTGATTCGCTCCGGGTTTGGAGAAGATTCATAGATGAAAGATCAGGACGCCACCGAAGTCATCCTCAGAGGTATCGGCGGATCTCCGGGGATCTGCATCGGTAAGGCCTACCTCGTGGACAAAGAGGGCGTGGATGTTGTTAAACAGTACGTGGTCCGGGAGGACGCCGTGCCCGCCGAAGTGGGTCGCTTTAAAACGGCGGTCAAAAAAGCCCAGGAGGCGCTGCGCCGGATTATCGACGAAACGCCTGAAGAGTTTCGCCAGCATGCCCAGATTCTGGAAACCCACATGGTCCTGCTGGAAGACAAATTGCTGTACGATCGAACCATCGACGTGATCGAAAAAGAAAAGGTCAATGCCGAGTGGGCGCTCAAGAAGGTGGTTTCTCTGGTCAAGCCCATGTTCGAGAACATGTCCGACGACTACCTCAAGCAGCGGGCCGAAGACATCACCCATGTGTCGGATCGCATCATGGAAAATCTGGTGGGTGCGGATCAGGTGAATATTGCCCATATCGACAAGCGTGTGATCCTGGTGGCGCGGGACCTGAGTCCTGCGGAAACCAGCCAGATTCAACTCGAGCGGATCAAGGGCTTCGTCACCAATCGCGGCGGGCGGGCGTCCCACACCAGCATCATTGCCCAGACCCTCCAGATTCCTGCCGTTTTAGGTATTGGCAACGCCACCATGAAAATAAAAAACGACGATATTATCGTCGTGGACGGCAAGGCCGGCATCGTCGTGGTCAACCCGACCGAGCAGACCCTGCTGGAAACCGAGGAGCGCCAGGAACGGTACGAAATTGAAAAGGCGTTGATGGTTCGTAAAAGCCATCTGCCCGCCCAGACCGAGGACGGCATCCGTATCCCGGTGATGGGCAACATCGAGCTTCCCGAAGAGGTCGTCTCGGTGCTGGACCACGGCGGCGATGGCATCGGGTTGTACCGGACGGAGTTTCAATATCTCAGCCGGCCGGATTTTCCCGGCGAAGATGTCCTTTTCGAGAATTATAAAGACGTGATCGACGTGATGGGGGATCGCCCGGTAACCATCAGGACCCTGGACATCAACGGCGACAAGGCGGTGAATTATATCCGCGACACCCGGGAACTCAACCCGGCGCTGGGGCTCAGGGCGATCCGGTATTGTCTGAAAAAGCCCGAAATTTTCAAAACCCAGTTGCGCGCCATCTTAAGAGCCGCCGCCTATGGCAACGTCCGGATCCTCATCCCCATGATTTCGGGAATAGCCGAGGTCGAACAGGCCCTGGCGATGCTGGACGAAGCGGCCGACAGCCTGATACGGCAGGGGTTTGCCTACAAGCGGGACGTCCCCGTCGGAATCATGATCGAGGTCCCCTCGGCCGTGATCACCGCCGACATCCTGGCGGAAAAGGTCGATTTTTTCAGTATCGGCACCAACGATCTGATCCAGTATACCCTGGCCATCGACCGCAACAACCGGCATGTGGCCCACCTTCACCAGCCGCTGCATCCGGCCATCTTGTGGATGATCAAACGAACCTGCGATGCGGCCAGGGCAAAGGGCATCCAGACGTACATGTGCGGTGAGATGGCCGCAGAACCGCTCTTTGCTCCCATTTTGCTGGGGCTGGGCGTGGATGAACTGAGCATGAACCCCCAGGCCATCCCCATGGTAAAAAACGCCATTCGGTCGATCAATACCGAAAATGTCGCACCTTTCATCGAAAAGGCAATGACCATGACCACCTGTGCAGCGGTCCAGGAAATGTTGGAGCGTTTCTCCGGCGAAGCGGTTGGGAGGCTTGAACCCGACCATGAGGAGCTATAGCCGTGGGCAATCATCGCATAAAACTGGTGGCCGAAAACCGCAAGGCCCGTCACGATTACATTATCGAGGACCGATACGAAGCCGGGATCGCGCTGGTGGGCACCGAGGTGAAATCCCTGAGAATGGGCAAGGCCAACCTCAAGGACGCGTATGCCCGTATCAAAAACGGAGAGGTCTTCGTCTACCAGATACATATCGGTGCCTACCCGTTTGCCTATTACAACAACCACGACCCACTGCGCCCGCGAAAACTTCTGCTGCACCGGCATGAAATTAAAAAGCTCTACGGCAAGGTCAATGAAAAGGGATACGCGCTCATTCCGTTGAAACTCTATTTCAAAGACGGCAAGGCCAAGCTCGATCTGGCACTGGCCAGGGGCAAGCAGAGCCATGATAAACGGGAAAGCATTCGGCGACGCGACCAGAAGCGGGAACTGGATCGGGAACGCAAAAACAATCGTTGACGCCGTAACGAAGGGCAGACCCGGTATCGGTATTCGAAAATCGTACCGGGCTTTACCTGCAGGAGCGCCCCTGGCGACCATGAAATCAACGCGTATCCCTTACAAGAAAAAACCCCCGGTGTTCACGGGCCCCCGGGCGCGATTCGCGCAGATGCTGGTCCGGCTGCGCCAGTTGGAGGGCAGCCCGCATCACCTTGCCCTGGGAATGGCGGTGGGCATCTTTGTTTCCATCATGCCCATCATTCCGTTTCAAACCCTTATTGCGGTTGGCTTGGCTTTTATCGTTCGAGGAAGCAAGTCGGCGGCGTTTCTGGGCACTTGGTTGAGCAACCCATTGACCATACCGTTGGTCTATTATGTCAATTACAAACTGGGATGTGTCCTGCTGGGCTACCAGGCCACCTTGAACAGCATCGCTTTCGATTCGTTGAACCAGTTGATGGAACTGGGGATCGAGGTGTTTATGGCCGTAATGGTCGGCGGCACCGTGATCGGCGCTGTGTTGGGTGTGGTGACCTATTTCCTGACCTTGCGCGGTTTTATTGTCCTCCGGCGCCAACCCCGTCACCCGAAAAACGCCGCAGGGCCGGGAGCCGGGTCGTGACATCTCCACGAGCCCTGCTCACCGCCTGGAATATCCGGGCGAAAAAACAGTTGGGCCAGAATTTTCTCAACGATCCCAATCTGGCCCGAGCCATAGTCGAAAAGGCCGGTCTGGATAGTGACGACGTGGTGCTGGAGGTCGGCCCCGGCCTTGGGGCCATCACCGTCCCGGCGGCCAAGGGCGCCCGCCGGGTCATCGCCGTGGACAAGGATGGCCGCATCATCGATCTGCTGCATACGGAGCTGATGGCGGCCGGCATTCACAACGTCGAAATCCGGGAGGCGGACATTCTGCGGGTGGACCTGGCTGCCGTCTATCAGGAGGCCGGCCGGCCGCTGGTGGTGATGGGCAACCTGCCCTACAATATTTCATCCCAGGTCGTTGTGCAGTTGATCCACGCCAGAGGCTGCGTGGACAGGGCGGTCCTCATGCTCCAGAAAGAGATGGCCCAGCGCATCTGCGCGGAGCCGGGATCGAGGGACTATGGCCGCCTGTCCGTGATGTTGGGATATTGCGCCCGAACCCAGGTCCTGATGCCGGTGCGGGCATCCCTTTTTTTTCCGGCGCCCAAGGTCGACTCCACGGTCATCCGCATCCGGTTCGCCGACCCGCCGCCCGTTCGTGCCGACGACGAGGGGCTATTGTTTCGGGTGATCAAAGCCGCCTTCGGCAAGCGGAGAAAAACGTTGCGCAACGCATTGTCCCAAAGCGAGCTGAAGCTGGATGCCGCCATCTGCCAGCGGCTGTTGACCGAAGCGCAAATCGATCCCATGCGACGGGCGGAAACGCTTAGCGTGCCAGGATTCGTCCGCTTGAGCAATACCATTGGCAACCATTGCCGCTTAACGGAAAAGGGGCCTTAATATGCGCAAATACCGAATCCTATTGGTCGACGACGATCCATTTATTCTGACCGGCATCGGCAAGGATCTTGAAAGCAGCGGCTACGACGTTACACCAGCAGAGAGCGGGGAACGAGCCCTCGAACTGATGGAGAACGGTCATTTCGATATGGTGATAACGGATCTGGTGATGGGCCGCATCGATGGCATCGAGGTACTCAAAACGGCCAAGGCCAAAAATCCGCAAACCATGGTTCTCATTCTCACCGGCTATGGGGACATGGCATCGGCCATCGATGCCCTCAGGCTGGACGCCGACGATTATCTGCTAAAACCCTGCGAGCCCGAAGAGATGAAGCTGCGGGTGGCCCGCTATTTCGAGCGCCTGGAGTTGAAACGGAAGCTTAAATTGTATGAAACGATGCTGCCCATTTGCTGCGTTTGCAAAAAAATCCGTGATGACAGCGGCCAGGAGCCGGGCACCGGCAAGTGGGTGTCCGTCGAGAACTACGTATGGGAGAAGGCGGGGATTTCACCGACCTCAACCTATTGCCCCGAATGCGCCGCCGCCACCAAGAAAGAGATCGGCATCGAATAGACCCGGAGGATGGTTCCGGTTGCTTTGCCCAAATTCTCGATTCCGCCCGAACCTTGCCCATCAATCCTCTGTGTCGATTTCGATTGCCTGCACGATGATTTCCCTGCCGTCGATCCGCCAGCGAACGTTGACGTTGTATAGCCGAAGACCGAATTCCTCCCGGTCGGAGTGCCGGTCCACATAAGCGGGCCGGGGGTCGGCCCCCAGCACCTGTTTGAGCAGTTCACCGAAACCGGGATGCGTTTTTTCCAGTTCCGTGAGGGCTTTTTTTGCCGCCGGGCACCAGGCGACCGGGAGATCGTTTTCCGGCGGCCGGTCGGCGAATCCGCCGCAGGCCCGGGGAAGGGCATCGGCATAGGGCAGGTATGGTTTGATATCCAGCACCGGCGTCCGATCCAGCAGATCGACGCCGGACAGTTCCAGCAGCAGCTTGCCGTTTTGCCGGCGGATGCCCTCCAGCGATACGGCGGACATGCCGATGGGATTGGGGCGGAACCCGGAGCGGGTGGCAAAAACACCGGTTCGCCGGTTGCCGCCCATCCGGGGTGGGCGAACCGTCGGTCGCCATTTTCCTGCGGGGATGCCGTGGAAGACAAAAAGAACCCACAGATGAGAGAATTCATCCAGATTTCTGAAGGCTTCGTCATGGTCATAAGGTGAGAAGACTTCCAGTACGGCCCGGGAAGCGGGCGCCAGTCCCGGCTGACGGGGAATACCGAATTTTTCGGTGAAACATGAACGGATCACGCCGATGGGATGAAAAGTAAAATCCGGTTCCATGGGCTTCCTTTTCGATTTGTCCGATTGTATGCCATCAGGAATAAGCGCCGGTGTTCCCGGCGGTAATGTTTTTGGAATATACCACACCTTACGATTCGAAAACAGCGGTCCGGCAGGCAGCCAAAATCTCCTTGACAGCCCGTCGCCCCTCATTCAGAATTTGGATGAAAACGTTCTTGTCGGTAATTGCCGATGGTTGTCATAAAAATATCGAAACAATATGAAAAGGGAGAACCATTATGTTTAATGCGCAAAGACTTCTCGGTGGCCTGATTCGCGGCAGTACCCGCGGCAGCCGTGGCGGGCTCGGCAGTTTGGCGTCAAGCGGCGCAGCCCTTGGTGCCTTGGGGGTCGCCATGGAAGCGTTTGAGCATTTCGTGAACAAACCCAAAAGTGCCGGGGCCCCGCCAACGGCGCCCGGCTCTCCGCCGTCCATGCCCGGCGCCCCACCGCCACCCCCGCCAACACCGGGCGGTCCCTCGGTGGCGCCTCCGCCGCCTCCCGCGCCGGGCAAGGCCGCTGCTCCCCCGGCTTCGCCACCTTCATCTGCCAGCGAAGCACCTGAAAACGCGGATGCAGTGCTTCTGATTCGGGCCATGATTGCCGCCGCCAATGCCGATGGCACCATCGATGAAACGGAGCGCAAGGCGATCTTAGATCGGCTGCGAACCGTCGACCTGTCTCCCGAGGAGCAGGCCTTCATCACTCAGGAGCTGTTTTCACCGGCGGATCTGGACACCATTGTCGCCGGCGTAAATTCTCCGGAAATGGCCCGCCAGGTGTACGCCGTTTCGTTGATGGCTATCGAGGTGGATACACAAAAGGAGCGGCAGTACATGGAAGCTTTGGCCAGCCGGATGAATCTCGACGGCCAAACGGTGGCGCAACTCGAGCGCAGCCTGGAACTTGAATAAGGAGGAATTGAACATGACCCAATGGTATTTGAGTGTTGATGGCAATCAGGCGGGTCCCATGGACCTTGCTCAGGCCGTGGCCCAGGCCCGGCAGAATCCCAATGGTTATGCCTGGCGGGAGGGGTTTGCCGACTGGCAGCCCATTGCCAGCATCGACGAACTCAATCCGGTACCCGGTGCTCCGGTACCGGCGCCACCGCCGGCCGCCGCCCGATCGGGAGCCGATGAAATCGATTATAAAATTTACGGGGCAGAGATGCAGTTCGTAGAAGTGGAACTGGATCCCGGCGAGAGCGCCGTGGCGGAAGCCGGTGCCATGATGTACAAGGGCAGTCATGTTGACATGCAGACCGTCTTCGGCGATGGATCGGCACCCTCCGGAGGGGGCGGAGGGGGCTTCATGGACAAGCTGGTGGGCGCCGGCAAACGGCTGATTACCGGCGAAAGCCTCTTTATGACGGTATTCACCCACACAGGGCAGGGCAAGGCCCACGTGGCCTTCGGAGCTCCTTATCCGGGCAATATCATTCCCGTGCCGCTGACCAGCGTCAACGGCTGCCTGATTTGCCAGAAAGACAGCTTCCTTTGTGCGGCCAAGGGCGTTTCCATCGGAATCCACATGCAGAAGAAAATTCTCACCGGTCTGTTCGGCGGCGAAGGGTTCATCATGCAGAAACTGGAAGGCGACGGCATGGTTTTCGTGCACGCCGGCGGTACCGTCGTGGAACGTCAGCTTCAGCAGGGCGAGGTGCTGGATGTGGACACCGGATGCATCGTGGCCCTGGAGCAGAGCGTGCATTTCGACATCCGCCAGGCGGGCAACATCAAGACGGCCCTGTTCGGCGGCGAAGGGCTTTTTTTTGCCACGCTCCACGGTCCGGGCAAGATATGGCTTCAGTCTCTGCCGTTCTCGCGACTGGCCGGGCGCATGCTTCAGGCGGCACCGCAAAAGGGCGGCAGCCGCGGTGAAGGCTCGTTGCTAGGGTCCCTTGGCGGACTGCTGGATGGGGACAACAGTTTTTAGTATATCCGCCCGGCAGTGTGAGCGAGAAACGAGCAAGTGAAGGCGATGGACCGGCTTCATTCCGATAGCGGTGTTGACAGGATATTTAAAAAACGGCCGGACACAGTGCGCTGTGCCCGGCCCTGATATTGTACTGCCGATAAAGGGGATGCCGCTTATTTCGAAAACAACCCTTTGTAGGTTTGCCGCATATCCCGTTTCAGGATTTTTCCGGTGGGCGTTTTTGGAAGCGCATCGAGGAAAACCACCTTCTTGGGCACCTTGAAGGCCGCCAGATTCTCCCGGCATAAGGCAACGATTTCATCCTCGGTGATCGTTTCGCCGGCCCGGCAAACCACAACGGCCGTCACCGCCTCCACCCACTTGGCGTGGTCCAGGCCGATTACAGCCACTTCTTCCACCCGCTGGTCCTGATAGATCACTTCTTCCACTTCCCGGGTGGAGACATTCTCGCCGCCGGTTTTTATCATGTCCTTTTTACGGTCCACCACCGAAATATAGCGGTCCTCATCCAGCACGCCGATATCTCCGGAGTGAAACCATCCGCCTTTCATGGCCTCTTCGGTTTTCTCCGGGTCCTTGAAATACATGATCATGGCGTGGGGGCCCTTGCCGCAGATTTCACCGGGCGTTCCGACGGCTTCAATGGGATTGCCCGTTTCGTCTTCCAGTCGGGTTTCCATGTTCAGACCGCCCATGCCTGCGGAGCCCAGTTTGGTCACGGCGTCTTCGGCTTTGAGGATGGTGTGGTACGGCGCCAGTTCGGTCTGGCCGTAGTAATTGTAAATCTTGGCTCCCGGCAGCCGCTTGAGCATTTCCTTGAGAACTTCCACCGGCATGATGGATGCGCCGTAGTAGCATTTTTTGAGCGTCGAAAGATCAAATTTGTCAAAATCCGGATGGCGCAGCATGCCGATCCAGACCGTGGGCGGGGCAAAAAACATGGTGGCCCGGTTTTCGGCGATGGATTTCAGGATCTCGCCGATATCCGGTGCGATCAGGATATTGGTCCCGCCCACCCAGAAAATCGGATTCATGAACACGTCCCGCTGGGCGCAATGATAGATGGGCAGGGCGTTGACACTGATGTCGTCCGAATCGTATCGGCCGTCGATAATGGCGCCCATGTACTGCGCCATCAGGGCCTGGTTGCTGATGATGACGCCCTTGGGGAGCGATTCCGTACCGCTGGTGTAGGTCATCTGGCAGGGATCCTCGATGCGCAGCAAAATATCAGGCTCCTCGTCCGGAAAGGCTTTGTACCAGGTCTCGAAATTCTTGAATCGATCATTGGGCGGGGCCTGGCCTGCCATGTCGTCGGACCAGATCAGGGTGTCGACGGATTTCATCTCGTCCAGCACGTCGATGACCAGTTCGTACAGGGCATCTTCCACGATAAAGACCCGGCTTTCGGAATGGTCGATGCAGTATGAGACGTCTTTGCCCTTCAACAGATAATTGATGGCCAGGTAGACCGCACCGATCTTGCAGCAGCCCAGCCAGGTGAGAACATGGTGGCGGGTGTTGTGGGCCAGGATGGCCACCCGGTCGTATTTTTTGACGCCCAGATCCAGCAGGGCGTTGGCCACCTGGTTGCTTTCCGCCTCTATTTCCCGGTACGTCAGGGAGGTTTCACCAAAAATCAGCGCTATTTTATCCGGGAAGTGATAGGCGCTCCTGCGGATCATGTCCGCGATGACCCAACGGTTCACTTTGTTGTAGCGAGTCATGAGAAAATCAAGATTCTCTTCGCTCAGAACGTCGAATTTCGACTTGTCCGCCGCCGATAAAAATGGTGCATTGCCTGACATGGAACCCTCTCTTTCTCCTAAAAAAGTTGAAAACGGAATGCGCTTCAGGTAACCCGTTGGAAGGCCTCCACCATTACCTTTTCATACCACCCGTTCAACCGCCATCCTTCCAGGAAACCGTTGTGCCCGCCATAGGGCTGAACCAACAGGCGGGTGGCGTCACTGGTGTGCAGGTCGTAAAAATCCGCTACGGGAATGATGGGGTCGTCTTTGGCGGTAATGATGATGGTGGGCACGGTGATTGTGCTGAGATTTCCGTCGAGCAGGGTATAGCCTTTGAAATATTCTCGTGCGCTGCCGTACTCGCTGTAGCGGGCCAGCAGTCGCTCGGTCATTTCGCGAATGTTGTCGATATCCATCAGTGAGGAAAAATCGTAGCGGTCCGGATAGAGCTCCTGTTTGATGGACAGGGAGCGGCGCCATTTTTTGAGGAAGTATTTCAGGATCAGCCGGGTGTCGTCGATGCGGTCGGTGGCCTTGTCCGGATCGACTACCGGACTGATACTGACCACCTGTTTCAGGTTCTCGATGGGCTCCTGCGTGCATTTGCGGGCAATGCGCAGCGCAAAGTTGCCTCCCAGGGAGAAGCCGGCCAGAAAAACCGGTTGGCCTTCCTCCACAGCGCAGATCTGGCGTACGGCATCGAAGACTTCGTCCAGCAGTACCGCGTAGAAGAGGCCGGTGTTGAGGTGATGGCTGGGGCCGTGGTCGCGCAGATTCAACCGGAAAACATCAAATCCCTGATTGTAAAGAAAACGGCCCGTGGTGCGGACGTAGGTTGAATTCGAACTGCCTTCCCAACCGTGGATGAGAATCGCCATGCCCTTGTTGTGGGGATGGGGCTGCCGACTGACATAACCCAGCAGACGCACCCCTTCGGCAGTGTTGAGAACGACCTCACGGGCGGCATCGACCATGGGATTCCTCCCCATGGCCCGCAGCTTGGCGCTGGCCAGAGCGGTCTGGATGCCGGTCGGCTTGAGAAAAAAAGGCGGGTTCAGGTCGGCACAGGTCGGAAAATGGAACTTGGTTGTCGATTTTTCCGTTCGGTTCACGGTGGTCATGCGTTCAGCTTCTTTAAGGCCCGGGCGATTTCTTCTTCTGTGATTTTTTTCAGCATCCGCTGGGTGCAGCGCGGGCATCGGGTTCCGGCAAGATCTTCCCTGGATCGGGTCAGATGGCCGCAATTCATGCACTGCCAGGGATCGCCGGCATTTTTGTCCCGGGCCGCGGCGCTGACCAGCGGCGCCATGCAACCGGTTGCCGATACCATGGCGCCCACTGCCAGGATGCCGGTCATCAGGTATTTAAAAAATCCCCGTCGATTCATCGTGTCCTCCATTTTTGTTTTGAAGTGTAGAACAATACCAGTACGGAAATTTAACAGTCAAGGTCATTTTGACTGTCTTTTCATATGATTTGGCGCTGGCATTTCTATTGACAGAAACATGTAAGGGGCGTAAAACCAGGGTCGTTTTCGTACCGGCACCCATTTCGACAGCAACGGCCTGCTTTTATCGGCATGGCGCCGGGCTTTTTCATCGATCACCAAGGAGGAACGTGCATGCAAATCAATAGCTTCATTCTGCCCAAGGACGAGATCCCCAGAAAATGGTACAATATTTTGGCCGATATCAAAATGAATCCGCCTTTGGGACCCGACGGAAACCCCGTGAGTCCCGATATGCTGGCACCGGTTTTTCCTATGAACCTCATCGAACAGGAGGTCAGCACCGAGCGCTGGATCGACATTCCCGAAGCGGTTCTGGACGTTCTGTCCATCTGGCGGCCGGCGCCCCTGACCCGGGCCACGGGACTGGAAAAGGCCCTGAAAACCCCGGCCAAAATCTATTACAAAAACGAGGGCATGAGCCCTCCGGGCAGCCATAAGCCCAACACCGCCGTGCCCCAGGCCTATTACAACAAGGCGTTCGGTATCGAGAAAATTACCACCGAGACCGGTGCCGGCCAGTGGGGCAGCGCGCTGTCCTTTGCCTGTGCCCAATACGGATTGACCTGCAAAGTGTACATGGTGCGCATCAGCTTCGATCAGAAGCCGTACCGCAAGGCCATGATGCAAACCTGGGGCGGCCATTGCATCGCCTCGCCCAGCAGCGAGACTAAGGCCGGCCGCGAGGCCCTGGAAAAAGATCCCGACACACCCGGCAGCCTGGGCATCGCCATCTCCGAAGCCGTGGAAGCGGCGGTGAGCGACACCAGCGGCAAGACCCGCTATTCGCTGGGCAGCGTACTCAACCACGTGATGCTGCACCAGACCATTATCGGTCTGGAGGCCAAAAAGCAGTTCGAGATGGCCGGTGACTACCCGGATATCGTCATCGGCTGCGCCGGTGGGGGCAGCAACTTCGCCGGACTGGCCTTCCCCTTTGTCCTGGACAAAATGAACGGCAAGCCCATCGAGATTTATCCCGTGGAGCCCAAAGCCTGCCCCACCATGACCCGGGCTCCCTTTGCCTATGACCATGGCGACACGGCCGGTTACACGCCGCTTTTACCCATGCACAGCCTGGGTCACAATTTCGTGCCCGCGCCCATCCACGCCGGCGGCCTGCGCTACCACGGCATGGCGCCCACAGTCAGCCAATTGATCAACGAAGGGCTGTTGACGCCCAAATCCGTTGGCCAGATGGCGGCCTACGAGGCCGGCGTACTGTGGGCCCGGACCGAGGGATTCATTCCGGCGCCCGAAACCACCAGCGCCATCGCCCAGGTGGTGAAAGAAGCCCGCAAGGCCAAGGAAGAGGGAAAAGAGAAGACCATCGTTTTCAGCTTCAGCGGCCATGGACTGCTGGATCTGGGCGCCTACGAAAAGTATCTTGCCGGTGAGTTGTCCGATTTCACGCTGGAGGATTCCGAAATCGAAAAATCAACCGAAGTTCTCAAGAATTACCCCACGCCCGAGACGATCAGGAGCCGGTGATGGATGTGGATGCGTTGGAGCGCCGGTGCCCGCGGCTGGGCGGCGACGTCTCCTTTGGTTATTGCAAGATTTGTGGAGGGGAAAAATCTCCCTGCTTCAAGGTGTTCGACTGCTGGTGGGAGCGCTTCGACGTGGTGGCCCATATGCAGGCCTGCCTGTCGCCAGAGGCCTTCGAGGCGCTGTCCGCCCATCAATCCCCGCCCGCCAAGGTTGCCAGCCTGGTGGATCTGATCCGTCAGGCCCAGGAGCGGGCTGCACAGGACTGAAAAAAATAGTTCCACAGACCGATTCAACCCGGGGTGCTGGCAACAGGCCGGTGCCGCCGGGTTGATTTTTTTTGTTCCGGGATTTTATAATATTGCAGAAACTTCTCGTGGCAGGCTGCAAAATAAATATAATTGATAGACGCTTCCCCGGATTAGAGCAGCAACTGCGGCCGTGACCCATTCGACAAAGTCGGGTTCAAGGATCGTTAAATTCTGCTTTTTAAGGAGGTTGCAATGCTTTACAGAAAAATTCCCAAGACAGGCGACCGGTTGTCCATATTGGGATTTGGCTGTATGCGCCTGCCCCAGAAAAAGGGGCGGCCGGGCGAAGGAAAGATCGATGAAGAGCGCGCCACCCGGCAGGTGCGCCACGCCATTGACCGGGGTGTGAATTATCTGGATACGGCCATGCCGTATCATATGGGTGGAAGCGAAGCCTTTCTGGGCCGCGCGCTGACAGACGGGTACCGGCAAAAAGTGAAGCTGGCCACCAAGCAGCCCCACTGGCTGGTGAAGACCCGGCAAGAGATGGACAGGGTTTTAAACACGCAGTTGAAAAATCTGCGCACCGAAACCATCGATTACTACCTGATCCACAACATGTGGGCGGAGAACTGGGAACGGCTTCTTAAGCTGGATGTCATCGATTTTTTGGATCAGGCCAAAGCCGACGGACGGATTGGCGATGCCGGGTTTTCATGCCATGCGCCGCTTGAAGAGTTTAAATCCATCGTGGACGGATATGACTGGACCTTCTGCCAGATCCAGTACAACTTTTTGGATGAAAAGCACCAGGCGGGAACAGAAGGACTGAAGTACGCCGCGGCCAGGGATCTGGGCCTTATTATTATGGAGCCCCTGCGCGGGGGCAATCTTGTGGGCAAGGTCCCGGACCGGGTGCAGAAAATATGGGATGAAGCGGATGTCCAGCGCTCGCCGGCGGAGTGGGCCCTGCGATGGGTGTGGGACCACCCGGAGGTAACGGTCGTTTTATCGGGAATGAACGAGGAGGATCATATTGAGGAAAACCTCGCTATTGCGGAAGATACCCGGCCCGAAACCCTGACGACGGATGAGCTTGCGCTGTACTCGCGGGTGGAAAAGACCTACCGGGAGCTGATGAAGGCCCCTTGCACCGGCTGCCATTACTGCATGCCCTGCCCGAAAGGAGTGGATATTCCAGGTTGTTTCGACTGCTACAACCGTCATAGCATGTATAACGATTCCTCGGCGCTGCTTCTTTATATCATGCACATGACGGACATCAAAAACGAAAAGCCCTCTCTGGCTTCTCAGTGCGTGGAATGCGGTAAATGCATGGAGAAATGCCCCCAGGAACTGCCGATACCCGACTTGCTCAAGGAGGTCACCGAATCCCTTGAAGGCCCTCGGTTTCAAATCATGAAACGCCTTATCGCCGTTTTTTTTACGTTTCAGCGGTGGGGATCACTGATGAAATCATCGCGGTTTCATCGGAGGTGACTGGAGGCAGCACGAACCATTCATGTGTTAAATGATGCCGATATAAAAGAAACAGCGACCGGACCGGGTTTAAGAACCTTGTTCGAAGGCCTGAATAAAAAAAGAATGGCGCCCGCAACAGGGCGCTATTCTTTCTTAACGCTTTTTTATGGGTAACAAGGTTCAGGAAGAGGTCTCATCGGCAAACGAGAAGAGCTTTCTTTCCATCAGGATATGCAGCAGGATGCCGATCCCCAGTCCCCATGCGGCGCCGTGCATGGCCAGAACGATGGCCATGGTGCCGGCAACGCCCAGTTCCGCCGGGTTTTCGATCTGCTTGAACGCGGTAATGATGCACAGGTAGCCGGTGACCACCAGGGTCAGGGACAAACCGATGGGCAGAAAGGGTTTGAAGAAGCTGACCAGCGGCAGGATAAACAGCGCCAGGAATCCGGCAATCCAGAAGGTCCCGCTGCCGCTGAAAATGGAGTCCATTGCCTGCCGGCCCTGGCGGTAGCGGTCGGCCACCGTGGCGGTTACCGCCGTCCAGATGGGGCCCGCCAGGCCCGGGTAGGGGGCCAGGAACGCATGCATCACATTGCGCACACCGGTTACCAGATGGATGCGGTCGACATCCGTGTCCACCTTTTCGTCGGACCGCGTTTCGGCCGAGGCGCTGTTGACCAGCACCGTTCCGACGATGACATCCCCGAAGGCGATGATATAGGCGATGATGGCGGTGGGCAGCGCCTTGGCAAAAAGATCCGGGCCCGGGAACCCGACCGTAAAGGGAAGATAGTGCCACATCTCCTTAAAGGCCGGCACCGTGATGCCGAATTGAATATCGGGGACCGGATACTCTTTGACGATCATCCCGATGACGATAGCCAGGATCATGGCGGGGACCATGCCGTATTTTCCCAAAAGCTTGGCGATTCCGTTTTTCTGCCGGAGCTTCAAAAAAGAGACCGAGAAGAGCATGTAGAAACAGATCAACGATCCCACACCGATGGCGATGGGGGTGTTGGGGATGCGCCCACCCATCTTCAGCTCTCCCATGAACGCCGCCACCCCAGCACCCAGCAGGATTCCCGCTTTAATGGAGGGCGGAACGTTTTTGACCACTTTACTGCTCAGTTTGGTGACGCCGAGCAGAAAAAAGATCGCGGAGACCAGCAACTGGAGTGCAACCAGCGCCTGGATGGCCTCGGGGCCGGGTTCGAACTGGGACAGATACAGCAGTACTACCGGAATGGCCGGCGTGATCCAGCCGGGAACCATGGGCACGCCCAAAAACGCCGGCAGCATGAACCCGACGCCGCAGACAAACACATAGGCCAGGGCTACTTCATAGGGCAGGCCCAGATGCTTTTCGAGCAGGGGAATCATGGCCAGGCTCACCACAAAGAGGATCATGGCCTGAACGAACTCCACCCATTCCCAACTGTAGTGGATCAGGGGCAGCCTTATTTTGAAAGGACCCAGCGGCCAGTACGGTTGTTCTTCTCCTTCGTTTCGTCGGTACACGGAAAACGCCATTTTCAACCTCCTGAGAGTTAGGTGTTGATGAGCTCAAAATCCGGTAGTCGGTATTTCAATTCGGTTCGGCTGAGAAAATGTCCCTGCCGGCTGTCCGAGGCGATCAGTTCACCATGCGATCCCTGCCGGCCCATTCTTTCTCCCGCAGTTTGAACTTCTGGATCTTTCCGGTGGCGGTTTTCGGCAATTCGCCAAATTCGACGTATTTGGGGGCCTTGAAGCGGGCCAGGTTGTCCTTGCAGAAAGCGATGATGTCCTCAGCCGTCGGAGAGCTGTTGGATTTGGCGACCACGAAGGCTTTAGGAACTTCTCCCCATTTGGTATCGGGAACCGGAACCACGGCAGCCTCGAGAATATCGGGATGGCGGTAGAGAACGTTTTCCACCTCGACGGTGGAGATGTTCTCGCCGCCGCTGATAATGATGTCTTTTTTACGGTCCATGATCTGGATGTAATTGTCCGGGTGCATCACGGCCAGGTCTCCGCTGTGGAACCAGCCGCCCTTGAAGGCGGTTTCGGTAGCCTCCGGATCGTTGTAATAGCCCAGCATGACGTTGTTGCCGCGCATGACAATTTCTCCCATGGTTCGACCGTCGCGGGGAACCGGCTGCATGGTCTCCGGGTCGAAGACATCCATATACTGGGCGACGATATAGGCCACACCCTGGCGCGATTTGAGTTGGGACCGCTCATCGGCCGAAAGGTTGTCCCATTGGGTTTGCCACTGGCAGACACTGTGGGGACCAAAGACCTCGGTCAATCCGTAGGTCTGTGTGATGTTGGCGCCGATGCTTTCCATGTTCTGAATGACCGTGGGCGCCGGCGGTGCGCCGGCCGTCATGATTTCAAGTTTCTTCTCCAGTTGGATGTTGTTGTCGGTGGCATAGGTCGACATGCCGATGAGGATGGTGGGGGCGGCGCAAAGGTGGGTCACCCCTTCCTCGGCAACGATTTTAAAGATCTCTTCCGGAAAGACCTTGCGCAGGCAGACGTGGGTGGCCCCCAGGGCCGTGATGCCCCAGGTGAAGCACCAGCCGTTGCAGTGAAACATGGGCAGGGTCCACAGGTAAACGGAATTGGCGTTGGTTCCGAATTCAAGCTGTTCTCCGATGGCGTTGAGATAGGCACCGCGGTGATGGTACATGACGCCTTTGGGCAGCCCGGTCGTGCCGCTGGTGTAATTGATGGTGGCGATCTGGCGTTCGTCGTCCACCTCAATTTCCACAGGCGCGGGATCGCCGCCGGCCAGAAATTCTTCGTATTCCGGTCCGTCCAGAGGCATTTCGCTGCTGACGTCGCAGATATTCACCACGGTATGGACTTTTTCCAGTTGGGACAGAACAGGTTTGATCAATCCGGCGAACTCGTTGTCCACAAACAACGCCTTGACATCCGAATGATTGACGATGTAGGCAATCTCATTGGCTGACAGGCGAATGTTGATGCTCACCAGGGCTGCGCCGATCATGGGGACCGCGTAATGCGCCTCCAGCATGGGGGGCGTATTGGGGCAGATGAACGCCACCTTGTCGCCCTTGCCGATTCCCCTGGCTTTCAGCGCGCTGGCCAACCGGTTGACCCGCTCGTAAAACTGGCGGTATGTGCGACGCGTGCCCCCGTAGATTACGGCCTCCTTTTCGGGATACACCTCGGCGCTGCGAAGCAGAAATTTTACAGGACTGAGAACATCATAATTTACGGTGGATTCACTCATGGCTTCTTTCCTTTTCTTGAGATTAATGAACTAAATAAATGAGGGATTAAGCAATGAATGATATTTATGCGCAGGGGCGAGAGAAAACAATCGGGTGAGAACGGATTTTGATATTGCCACCGATCTGAAGGGATCTAATCTTTTAACTTACAGGGAAATAGGCTTAGAAAAGCGCAGGCCACCCTAATCCGCACGCCCGAAAGGAAGGTGTGGATTCGTTGGAGCGGCTTCCAGCCGCGATGATTGCGAGCCGAAACGCGGCAGGAAGAGAAAGGTTTATTTTGATGCTTTTTGCAGCCAGTACACCGCAACCTTGACCAGTTCCGTGTAATGCTTGAGATTGAGCTTCTCCTTGATCCGCTCCCGGTAGGTCCCGATGGTCTTGATGCTCAGTTTCATGCGGCTGGCGATCTCGCGGGTCGACATGCCTTCGCCGATGTAGCGAAAGACTTCCAACTCCCTGCCGGTCAACTGGTCCAGGGGTGAGGTATCGACCGGGGCGTTGGGGGACATCAGGCGTTGAAACACTTTTTCCTTGACCTTGTCGCTGGCGTAAAGTTTGCCGTCGAGCACCTGGTGAATGGCCTCCACCGCAACGGGAATGGCCTCCTGTTTCATCAGATAGCCCCGCGCACCGGCCAGAAGCGCCCGCTCGGCGTAAAGCGATTCGTCGTACATGGACACCACCAGTACGGGCAACCCCTGGAACCGGCTGCCGATATCCTGGATCAGATCGATGCCGCTGCTTTCCTTGAGGGAAATGTCGGCAATGACCAGGTCGGGTCGAAGCTCTTTAATGGCGTGGATGGCCTTCTTGTGCGTATCCTCGCTGCCGCAGACCACCAGATCCTCGGCCTTGTTGATCAGTTCGCTCATCCCCAGGCAAAAAATCGGGTGATCATCGACAATGAGAATTTTTTTTCTCCGTTCGGTCGCCATGTACTTATAGTCCTTCGCTGACAAAGGGCGCTGTTTTCAAGAAAACGTCAATGGCTGTGCCCGTTTCGCTATTGCTGTCGATGCGAAACGTTGCCTGAATGATTTTGGCACGGTACTGCATGATTTGCAAACCGATTCCACCCGATTTCATCTCTTTGGGCAACCCTTTGCCGTTGTCGATGACTTTCAGGTGGATGCGGCCGTCCTCCTTGAGCAGATGAATCTCGATCCGGTCGGCTTCCGCGTGTTTGACCGCATTTTGAACGGCTTCCTGGGCGATGTAGTAGAGATGGGTGGCCACGGTATTGTCCGCCACGACGACCTGATCGTCGCCCTTGAACCGGCAGCCAATGGCAAAGACCGCTTCGGTTTGCCGGGCGACATCTTCCAGTGCGGCGTTCAGTCCGTGGGCAACCAGATGAACCGGGCAAAGCCCCCGGGAAAGGGTGCGCGCCTTTTCGGTAGCCGATTCCATTAGATCGACCACCTTCTGGGCCAGGGGAACATCCGGTGAAGCGCATTCGCGGAGGTTTTCGGCCAGTACGGTGTTCAACCCATGAATCCCGATCAAATGCGGGCACAGGTCGTCGTGCAGGTCCTGGCCGATGCGGCGGCGGACCTGGTCGCCGATGTCCATCACCTGCTGCTGGAGCTGCTGGGACAGGGTGACGTCCCTGAGAATGATGACGCTTCCTTCCAGTTCCCCCCTGCGATTTCGGAAGGTGGCTCCGCTGATGCTGACATCCACGATGCGCCCGCTTTTGGTGAAGCGCCGTGTGGGGACGCTGGACAGGGTTTCGCCAGCTATCATGGTGGCGATCATGCGATGGGTTTCTTCCCAGTTTTCCTCAGGGACAAAGTGGTCCATTTTATGACCGAGGCAGGATTCCAGGGGCCATCCAAAGATTTTCGTGAAGGCCGGATTAAAGTAGGTGACAAGGCCCTGCATGTCATAGACGACAATGGGGTCGGGAGCAGCCTCCATGACGGACCGATAGCGCGCTTCACTCTCTTTCAAGGCCTCTTCGACCTGCCGCCGCTGGTCCATCTGATTTTCGAGGTCGTTTCGGAAAGCTTCGATGCGATCCGCAAAACGATTGTAGTAAAGGGCCAACTGACCGATCTCGTCTTCGGTCGCGGGGACCATGCGCGAAGAAAAATCACCTGTCATCATGAGATTGAAATGCTGAATCAGGTTTTTCAACGGCCGGGTGATGGAACTGCTGATCTTAAACGAGATGGGAAGCAGCAGCAGAAAGGTCAACACCGCCGTTGCCAGGATCATCCTGCGGATTGTCCGCAAAGGGGCGTAAAATTCGTCCAGATAGCTGCAGGCTCCCACGATCCAGTCAAATTCGGGAATATGGTCGAACATGACCAGCTTGTACCTGGCTTTACTTTCGTCGGGATTCTTCCACGGATAGCTTATTTTCCCGGATTTCTCCTGCTGCATTTGAACCAGGTACTGGTTGGGCAGATCCTCGCTTTCCAGTATGTTAACCCCCTGGATTTTGGGATGAATGATGGCCTTGCCGCTTTCGTCGATGACAAAGGAATATCCGGTTTTCCCAAAACGCATTTCCAGTACTCTTTTCTCGAAATCTTCCACATTGACCAGGCTCATGAACTCGCTGCGGTAGCTGGAGACCGAAACGATCCAATCCCAGGGTTCGAAATAGAGCATATACAGGGCCTTAGGCCGGGCAACGGGCTCGTCCGGATTTTTCCAGTCATACTCCACATACCCCTTTTTCCTGGCCATCTGGGTCCTGACGAAGGCAAAATCGGCGACATTGGTCGAAAGAACCGCCTGTCGGGGATGGAGGGTTACGTTCCCGACACTGTCGAGGCAGTAGATATATCCCGAGTCTCCGATCTTCTGGGCCAGCAAAAGGGGGGTGACGGTTTCCTTGGCCTGGCTTTCGGAAAGGATCCCTTTTTGCTGCAGGTCGTAATAGTACCGGATGATATCGATGTTTTTCTCGGCCACGGCCCGCAGGTGATTTTTGATCGAAACGGAAACGGACGTGCGCACCAGATTCTGGATGGAGCGGGTCGTATTGTTCAACTCGTTTTCCAAGCTGACCGTTAATTGGTTCCGAACGAAGAAATAGATGAAAGCGCTGCCCATGGAAATGGAAAGAATCAGGACCAGGCTGTAACCGAACAGCAATTTGTGCCGAATGCGGATTTTTTTAAACATGGCAGACTTGCCTCTTTTGTAAGCGGCTATACGGAGGTTTCCCGATAAGATGGTGGTTTGGATAGCACGCCGCCCCCGGGCACTCAATTGGTTTTTTCCGGAAGGGGCCGCGCGTGCAAAGAGACGGAAAATAGAGGAAAGGCGGAAAATCAAGTGGTATATTGAACTCGTCGTGGCTTTGCTAATACCGGGCTGGATGCTGGATCCGGCTAACCAACATGGGCGAATCGATCCGTTTGACAAGCCGGCAACCCCGGCGAGCGGCCGCCCTCATGAAGTGATGTTTTATTTGTTCAGCAGTCTCTGTTAATACCGATTTTTGAAACGGGATTTGTCTGGATCAAGATAAATCGAAATATCTCAACTCTTCGATGTAACATCATTTTTGTTGATGACCTCTACAAATCGCAAGTTTCGCTGAATTTGGAATTATGGTATGGTAAGCATAGGTTTTGACAACCTTAATTTTCGTGGGATACTCTCAATTTATCTGTATGCGCTTCTCCATTAAGTTCAACGGTTACAACTAGTTTATGCGGATATACCACCTTTAAAAAGGGCTCGTCAGGGCGCAATGATTTTGCATCTATTAACGGAATGACCTCCAATGCAACGGAGTCTGGTATGCCGAAACGTCGATTGCCGATGGGAAAGATCGTAGGGCGCGCCCTCATTGCGCCTATTTACCTTGAGGCCGCCTCTTTGAAAGCCCTTGCCAAGCCCATTATCGCCCTCACGCTGTTAAGCCTGCTGTCAATTACCGCCGGTTATTTTAATATGGGGTTGATTGCGAAGGTAATCGCTTTAATACCCATTGGGGCTGCGCTACTCTGGATGGTTTGGTGTTTCGAACGCCACCTGGTGCTGGGCGCGGCGGCTTGTGAAGCCGATATAAGGTTGCGGCAGCGCTACGGGCTCAATCTTCTAATCCTGGTCATCGGAATTGTATTACTGGCCAAAGCCATCGGGTTTTTGCTGCAGTTGGTTCTGTTGGCCATCATTTACCTGCAATTGGCCGTGAGCGATAATAACCCTTTGCCTTCATTGGCCTACGTATTGGGATGGATTACTGTCGTTTCGGTGGTGGGTTCCGTGCCGGCTCGTTTTTCCCTGCTGCTTCCTGCCGCGGCGGCAGGCCACGATGTCAAGCCTATGCGACTTTGGCGCCTAACGCGCGGTAACGGAATGCGGCTTTTCCTTTTGCTTGTCATTCTTCCGGGTGCGGTGGGCGGCTTTGGCCAGTTGGCCATAGCGTCAAGCCGCAGCTCTCCAGGCAGTACAATCGTGGCAGGCCTGCTGACCGTCTATGGAGGACTGGTATATTTGGCAATCCTCGCATTGGTGTATCGCAACCTGTCGGACACGCCGCTGCCAGATGTAGAACAGGGTGTCGGAGCCTACCTGATAGTGAGCAATGCCCACCGGCTGTGGTCCGCGCTGGCAATCGTCTTGATGCTGTTCGGGGGCTTTGTTGCTTATGATGCCTTTTACCGGATTACCCCCGGAGAGTCCGTTCAAATTCTACGCTTTGGCAAGCCCGAGCGCATCGCATCGGATCCCGGCACGCGAATCAAAATTCCTCTGATCGAAGACGCACGGACGTTGCCCGAGGCTTTTGAGGCCCCATACCAGGGCACGTACCTGACCAACCGCAAGGAGCCGGTGTCATTGAACTGTCAAGCCCGGTGGCGAATTGTAGACGCAGCGGTTTTTGACCGGACGGCAGGTGGCAGAACCACGCGTGCGGAACAAATGATTGGAGATTTCCTGGACAGCATGCTGCGGAAACGCTTCCCCCGTCTGGATCCAGATGACATCCAACCACTGATCGAAGCAGGAGGTGTGTCGCTGCCCGTTGAGGAAACAGGGCACCATGATCCGCTGTTCGACGGACTGATTGAGGATATCAATGGTAGGATCAAGGCTTACGGGATTGAAGTAACCGCATTGCAGATCGAGGCCAGACGAGGTATGGGATGAGAAAAGGTGTGAAAACGTTTTCTGCGATAGCGCACCTCAACTTTTGGCTGTATTGTTATTAGGCCAATCACAAGCTGATATGAACATCAGATACTGGTATGTAATCACAACTTTCACTTTTATTAGGCCAACCACGATATCTTGATGTCCCCAAGTCCGACCCTAAACTGCAGATGCTGGCAAGTAACCTGGAAAAACCGTTACTCCAAATAGATACAATTTTTGTGGTCTATCCTGCACCCAGGCTATTCAGTGACTCTATTTCCTGTTATCCAACAACAAATCCTTATGTGGAATGCTGAAAATTGCCCTGAGCTGAAATCAGTCATCCTGACATGAACACTAACGGAATTTTCTAGCAGGCGGGGATTAGGAGTAGATAGCCGCCAAGATCCGGATATCGCAGTGAACGTCTCTCGATCTCACCTGCTGGTCACCCAGAAATCCGTTTATGGCTGTCTGGGTCTCAGCAGCCACGTCAAAGTGGGCGGAACGGTGAATGTGCTGATGATGGTCATGATCACCATGGCGGAGAAGAGGGCGTCGGAGAGAACCCCGTAGCTTTTTCCGGAGACTATAAAAATCAACGTCACTTCGCCGCGGGGTACCAGCCCCCAGCCGACGACCGCCTTATTTACCGGGCCTGCAAACAGGCCGGCGACGATTTTGCCGCTGAAGGCCGCTACGGTGATGACCAAGGCCAGAAACCAGACATCGGAACGAAGAAATAGGCCCAATTGGACATCCATTCCCGTCCTCACAAAAAACAGGGGCACCAAGAAGTATGCCAACGGCTGAATAAGGGTCTGGATATGAGTGTCTGCATGGTTCTCCAACACCTGCAAGACGGCCGACCGGAATGTGGGGTTCGATTGGTCAATGGCGGTCTCGACATCACGGACGATATCGGGGTCATCGAAATGAGTAAAGTGTACGGGCTCTAAAATCAGTCCGGCGGCGAAAGCGCCGACAATAGGCGCCAGCCCCATGAAGTCGGCCAGGCCCGCGAATGCCAAGCAAAAGCCGACGGCCAATATGAATTTCATGCCTATACCCGGATTGATATGTGATAACCAGCGGCCCAGCCGGGGAGCAAGCAGTCGCCCCAAGAAAAAGGCCGAACAGAGAAACGCGACTGCTTTGAACAAGACCCAGGCAAAATGCGGGAAGTGGGCGCCGCCTGTTTCCAGCATGGCCCCGACAACAGCCAGGAGACTCAACCCCAGAACATCGTCGATAACGGCAGCCCCCAGAACGATGCGGGCTTCCTCGCTTTGGTGTCGGCCCAAGTCTTTAAATACCCGCGCCGTGATCCCAACCGATGTCGCCGTCAGCATCGCACCGAAAAACAACCGGGCTCCCATTCCCATTTCAGGATCCCATAGCGGTGCAATGACATAGTAGCCCAAGAGAAAAGGAACCGCGACACCGGTGCCGGCCACCAGAAAAACGCGTATCCCTAAACGCCGCATCTCCTCGATTTTCGATTCCAGCCCCACTTCGAAAAGAAGGATAACCACACCCAAATCCGAGAGGAAGGTGAAAACCGGATTATGTTTGAGCGATGCAGCAAAGTCCCAACCACCCACGACGATGTTGCCCAAAAGGATGCCGATCAGCAGTTCTCCCACTACGGCAGGCTGACCCATGCGTTCTACCAAGGTTGCAATGCGTGCCGACACCAGAATAAAAGCCAGGCACAAATAGATGGAACCGTAATCCATGGGCATGACAGACTTTCCGAAAAATGATTCCGGGATGGATCACCGAACGCCTGCGAGTTTCTTTTCGAAAGCCGATACGACGATGTCAGCCGCAGCTTCCGGTTCGGCAAAGTGGTCCAGATTCAACACCATATCGAATTCATAGGGAGAAGCCGATTTCCGGTTAAAAACTTTTTTAAAGAAGGCCGCCTGCTCTTTGTCGAGGACCGCCAGATGCTTCTTGGCCTCGGAAATGCTGGCACCCATGATGTTGGCGACGCGTTCGTAGCGGTACTTGTCCGAACAGATACAGCGAACTGCCATGACACGGTTACGGGGGAGAATGAGATGAATCCCGCGGCCCACAAAAATTGTCGACTCCAAACCGGCAACGGCCGTGACGGCACCGATCAGGTGCCGGGTGTAATCGCTGTCAATAAATGCCTTTTCACCAAACAGATACTTAAACGTCCGGTTGACGTACCCCGGAAACCGTTCATCAAAAAAAGCCGTCGCTTTTTCGCTGATTTGGGCTTGGTCGGCTATGATCTCTACCAGTTCGCGATCAACTACTCGGAAATCGAGCTTCCGACCCACATCATCGGCAATCTCTAATGCTCCAGTGCCAATTTTGCGGGAAAAAGCGATGCTGGGCGGGAAGTCGACAGCGGCGTCCACCGCTGTCCCCTCCCGCTCTCGAACACGCTTCTGGCTTTCCCACTCGCGTACATAGTGCCCGACCCGACTCTCGACAGAAGCTCTTTTTTTGGTATAGGTCCCCGGGACATATTTTCCCATTCCAGCGTTCCCTTTCATGGCAATATCCTTTCTATTGGTGGTTAATCCATTTTACAGTCACCAGACCCTTTCCCAATGAAACAGCAACAGACATGCCAATGAATCCCTTCCCGCGTGCTTGATCCCGGCGGAATACATGAGAAAATGATTTACCTTGGATATTATGTAGTTCGGAAAAAATATGGATGCTCTTGGAGTGGTTTTTACTTTCCGGTGTGGACCGCTGTCTTCCCACATTGTTCTCAGAGCCAGCAGTCGATGGTTGGCTTTGTTTTGCCTTCTTTACAACCTGTAAGAGATCTTAACACTCAAGCAAACTAATTGTATTTTGGTGTTGACGAAAATATTTAACAAAATTTAGCAGATACAAGTGTTGAGTCTCTGGTATGTCTTTTGCCCACCAGAGCGTAACTATAGGGCGAGTAACAATCGAAATGATAAAAATGCTTATGGTAATTCATAAAAGCCTGTCCTCTAAACGGGTTGAAATTTAGGCTGCGGGAGATTCCCGACAAAATGACGGGCAATATCGGATAGCATTGGCTTCAGGGCTTTGTGGAGAGCGCATCTTGCAAGAAATACAAAACCAAATTGAACTAAAGCGGCTTCGTAAGCAGTGGGAACGGCTGCTGGATGCTGTTCCCGCCATGGTCTTTTTTAAGGACAGAAAAAACCGTTTTATTCAGGTCAATAGCGCTTATGCCGAGGCTGTCGGATTATCCAAGAGGGAGATCATTGGAAAATCGGTTGCTGATTTTACATCTGATCCCAAGATGGCTACGGCCTATTGGGAGGACGACAGGGAGGTAATCGAAAGCGGCAGACCAAAACGTAACATCACAACAACCCATATAACCGACTCGCAGCGATGGCTGCGAACCGAGAAATTCCCCTTCTATAGCGATGCAGGCAAAATCGTAGGGGTGGCCGGACTTTCCGTGGACATCAGCGAGATGAAGCGCACCGAGGCTGAACTCGATTCCCGTGTCCGCCAACAGAAAGCGGTTGCCGATATCGGTCAGCTGGCTCTTTCGGGCACCGATTGTGATCACCTGTTCGACGATACGGTCGAAATGGTTACCCGAGTACTGTCGGTGGACTATTGCCTGATTTTGGAATTTCTGGACGACGATGACGGCTACCGGTTGCGAGCTTACGGCGGCAAAAGGGTCCTCTGCCAAGGTGTACTAAACAGAGACGCCCCCGCATGCCGGTTCCGGTGCACGGTTCCGTTGGATATGCCGATGGTGATTTTCGATACGAATGAAGAGCGACACTTCCGGAATGCGTTCCCTCTGCTTGAGAAACTCGGTATAGTGAACAGCCTGATGGTGCCGATCGGACAAAAATCCAGCCATTTTGGTTTGATCGGGGCCCATGTCACCCGGCATCGGCAGTTTTCCCAGACCGACATCGATTTCCTCCAGAATGTGGGCAATATGCTGGCTTTGTCTGTGGAGCGGGAGAAGGCCGATCAAGCCGTGCGCAAAACCACCTGGGAACTGCGCAACATGTCCTCGAAACTGATCAAAGCTCAGGAGGAGGAACGCCACCGGATTTTCCGGGCTCTTCACGACGAACTCGGCCAGTCCCTGGCTCTGCTGAGACTACAGATACGGTCTGTTCAGATGAAACTGGATCTGGAGCAGGAAGCACTGCGCGAAGACTGCGAGCAAACGCTTACATACATATCAGGAATCATCAACAACGTCAGAAGGCTGTGTCACGATCTGACACCGGCGGTTCTTGAGGATCTCGGACTCAATGCGGCGCTAAAGTGGCTGTTCGAGGAGTTCAGCCGGTATTTCAATTCCGAGTTTTCCGTGGAGTTGGATAATGTCGATCATATTTTTCGTCGTGATGCCCAACTCATGATTTACCGGATTTTTCAGGAGGCGTTGAACAATGTTTACAAGCACGCCAACGCATCCCGAGTCCATTTAACCATGAAGCGGACGCAGGAGGCCGTGAGATGCGAAGTTGCCGATAACGGAAAGGGGATGAACCTAGTTCAAGTGCGCCGACGGCAATCCCCCGCCGATGGTTTTGGACTCGTCACTATGGGCGAACGAGCCCGTATGCTCGGCGGTCGGCTTGACGTTGAAACCCGACCCGGCTGCGGCACCTGCATTCGGTTGACCATCCCCATAATCGAGAAAGACAAATAGTATGGCATCTTACCGCATCGTTTTGGCGGATGACCACATTCTGATGCGCCGGGGCTTGCGAATGATGATCGAAAGCCAAACGGATCTGGAGGTAATCGGCGAGGCTGGTGACGGCCTGGAATTGCTGAAACTGCTTCAACGCACGACCCCGGATATGGTGTTGGTGGATGTGGCCATGCCCCGGTTGCGAGGGATCGAAGCGGTTCGTGAAATTCGGTCAATGTATCCTCCTGTTCGTACGCTGGTTGTTTCCATGCACAAGAATCGAGAATACATTTACCACGCCTTTGTCGCAGGCGCTGACGGCTACCTACTGAAAGAAGACTCGGACAGCGAACTGCTTCTGGCCGTGAAGACTGTTCGTGAGGGTAAAAAATTTCTGTCGCCTCTTTTACAGCAGGATCTGACCGACGATCTGGTGTTTTTGGTGCAAACCGGCGGCAGTCTGGACACCCAGCCACTAACGGTTCGCGAATCCGAAGTCCTCAAACTGATCGCTGAAGGGGCGCAAAACCGGGAGATTGCGGACTTGTTGTGCATCAGCACCAGGACCGTGGAACACCACCGGGCCAGCATCATGAAAAAATTGGGTTTCAAAAGCCTTGCCGATCTTGTTAAGTACGCCATTCGCAAAGGATACACTTCCGAATAAAATCCGCTTGAGCAAACCAATATTTTCCCATTGCAATTTCATTTGAGTTTGCCTGGAACCGTTTGGGCAATAGCCCCTGTAGGTAATACTACCTATCCCCAAATGGGTGATTCCCCGAATTGTCGGGCTATCTTCTCCCTGATATCTATTAATCATGCTCCAACAGGCGTTTCTTACCGCGTCTACACTCCAGCAGAAAACGCCAGTTTCGTTGTTCGGTAAAGAGCCGAGCATCCGGCCAGTCGGGGAGGGCGGCAAAGAAAACGGGAGGGGAAGATAATACAGACCCTTTTTGGGAAGGAGGTAATGGATGGAGAAGAAAGCGATCAATCCCAGGAAAGACAATTTCCTGGATAAAAAGACAAGTCGGAGAGGCTTTCTGAAAGGTGCCGGAACCATGGCGGGGATCGCACTGGCTTCAACCACGCTTGGAACGACCAGGCAGGCGGCTGCGGCTGAACCGGTAGAACCGAAACCCGAGATGAGGTATCTGTTTGCTGAGCGTCAGAACTGTGTCGGGTGCCGGGCCTGTGAATACGCCTGCAGCCTGCATCACGAAGGAGTGGTGTGGCCGGCCAAATCGCGGATTCACGTTTATAAGCACAAGGGGGTGGTCGATGTACCGGTGATCTGCTGGCACTGCGACGACGCGCCTTGCATCAAAGCTTGCCCCACAACACCCAAGGCCATCGAGAAGGATCCCAAGACCAACGGCATCAAGTTGGATGCAAAGCTCTGTCTCGGTGCCAAATGCAACAAATGCATTGAAGCTTGCCCGTCTAAATTCATTCGAAGAGACGAGGAAAATGGATTGCCGCTAATGTGTGACCTGTGCGGTGGCGATCCCGAGTGCGTGAAGGCCTGTGAGGCGCAGGCCGGAAATCCCGTAGGTCCCTGCCTGATGGCAAATAAACTCGGTTTCGGGGTAAACCAGTCATATCGAAACGTCACGCCGGAGGAGGCCGGTGAAGACTTGATCAATGGCATGTTTTATCCCAACGAAAACGGCGAAAGGAGGTCCTGATCATGGCAAATCCCAAAGGCGGTCATTTCGGACGAATTCTGGAAATCGATCTGACCTCTCAAACATACAAGACTTTGTCTATTGATGCGGATACCTGCCGGCGATATTTGGGCGGAGCCGGGATGGGGAGTTATTTGTTGTTCCAGCGGCTCAAACCCAAGCACGATCCAATGGCCGCGGACAGCCCGATCTTCATGGGGGTGGGGCCCCTTTCCGGCACGGCCTGCGCATCGACCCGCTGCAGCTTCGTAAACAAAAGCCCATACACCGGGTTCTTAAGCCACGCCGAGGTCGGAAGTTTTATTGGCAACGAACTCAAATGGGCCGGGTGGGACGGCATCCTGATCACCGGCAAGTCGAAAAAACCGGTCTATCTGTATGTCCGCAATGACAGCGTTCAGTTCAAAGACGCCGGCAAACTGTGGGGCCAAGACACCCATGTAACCGAGGATACGATTCTCGAACAGGTCAAAGACCCTTATGTCAAGGTGGCTTCCATCGGACCCGGCGGGGAAAACGAAGTGGGCTATGCAGCTGTGATGGTGGAGCGGTTCCGGGCTGCGGCCCGGACCGGTACCGGCGCCTTGATGGGCAACAAAAAGCTCAAAGCGATTGCTATACGGGGAACCCGCTATGTGCCGGTGGTGGACCGGGAAGTCTTTCACAAGGCAGCCGAGTCCAACAAGCAATTCTCCATCAAAAAGGAAGGCTGGCAGGGCATCAAACGATGGGGAACTGCAGGCCTGCTGGAGCTTAAACACCATGTCACCGGATCCTTGATTACAAAGAACTACCAGACGACCTGGTATCCGGACATCGAAGAAATCGGCGCCGAAGAGGCCAACCGCCGGTTCTGGAAAAAGCATAGCGCCTGTTATAACTGCCCGAACCATTGCATGAAGCTCGGGGTCATTCGTGGCGGGGACTATGACGGGCTCATTGCCGAAGGACCGGAGTATGAGACCGGCGGTTTACTGGGTAGCAACCTGGGACTGGCTGATTTCGACCTGATGATGGCTGCCATTGAATTATGCGACGCCATGGGGCTGGATTCCATCTCTGCTGGCGGCTGCATCGGTTTTGCCATGGAGGCGTTCCAGCGTGGACTGCTCACGCCTGAAAAGTTTGATGGCATGACCCTCGAATGGGGCGACGGTGAAGCCGTAATCGAGCTGATCCGCAAAATCGCATACAAAGAAGGCCATGCCGGAAAATTTCTGGCCCAAGGGGTTTCCGCCATGGCCAAGGAACTGGGCGGTAACGCGGCGGATTTCGCCTGTGTGGTCAAAGGCAAGGAGATGGCAGCACATGATCCGCGCGGCGACAAACCTCGAGGCGTCAGTTACGCCATGGGGACCTGCGGTGGGGACCATCACGAAGGCAACAGCCCGGCCGGACAAGCTCAGCGTTGTCTGCATAACTCCCTGGTGATCTGTTCTTTTATCGGTGGCTACTGGGCTCCCAAGATGTTTGTGGACATGCTCAATCCGCTTTGCGGCTGGGATATGGACGAGGCCGAACTGATGGCTACCGCTCGCCGTATTCGGACGCTTGAACGTTGTTTCAACGTCAGGGAGGGGACCAGTCGCAAGGACGACACCCTGCCCAAGCGGATGTTGACCGAGCCACTTCCGGAAGGACCGAAAAAGGGATCGGTTTTCTCTCCCGCCGAGATGAAAAAGGTGCAGGACGACTACTATGCCTATTTTGGCTGGGACGACAACGGCATTCCTACGGAAGCGACCCTTAAGGAATTAGGGCTTGAGTTCGCCATCGACGATGTGCAGGCGGCCTAACAGATGAGATAAAAAGCGGGGCTGCGCCAGATGGCGTGGCCCCGTGAGCTACAACTGAAAATTGGGTACAAGCGACAACCAAACGCACGGATTTCGTGACGCTCCATGGAAACTCCTCGCAGAAAATTTATTCATTTTCTGGTCAGTGCCGCCGTTTCCGGAACTTTTTTCGGATTGCTGAAAAGCGGCAATGCCAAGGCGCTGCCCAGACCCCCGGCATCCCTGATCGAAGACGAATTTTTGAAGAACTGCGCCCGGTGCTACCGCTGCATTGATGTCTGCCCGACCAATGCGCTCCGGCCGGCTTCGATCCTGGAGGGAATCGCTAACTTTGGTACACCGGTGCTCGATCCGAGCCGTTGTATTTTTTGCATGGAATGCGTCCGGGCATGTCCCACGGGTGCCATTGCCAAAGTTCCAAAGGAAGAAGTCGATATCGGCGTCGCCGTCATCGACAAGGATATCTGCCTAGCCTGGCAGAAGAAGAAACGCTGTAAGGACTGCTACCGGGTTTGCGAGGCCAAGGCGATCAAATTGGAAAAACGCCGGTATCCGGTAGTCATTGCCGACCGCTGCAACGGCTGCGGCGCCTGTGTGCGCCGCTGTCCCACCAAGCCGCTATCGGTGCAAGTGGTTTATGAGGATGCGAAGCGCTACCCGGCCCCGCAAAGACGGGTTGCCATGCGTCCGGAGAACCGGCTTGGCCCCTATGAGTTCGAACAGGACGATTTTACAACCTGGTTCGGCAAGCGTCTGAAAAAAATTGCCCAAAACCATGGTGTGGGCGGTAAAGAGGAGGCGGATAAATGAACCTGCCCCTTCAAACCGGTGAAGCCGAGGATTCCATTCTGGTGGTTGGCGGAGGGGTTGCTGGCATCAGCGCTGCCCTAGACTTGGCACGGGCCGGCCGGAGTGTTCACCTGGTGGAGCGCAACGGCGAACTGGGCGGCTGGACGGCGCGTCTCGATAAACTCTACCCCACCGATCATTGTGGCTTCTGCCCGGTCTGGTCCGAGGTTCGTCTTTGCCAGCGCCATCCCCGGATAACCGTCCATACTTGGACCACTGTCGTGGAACTGGAATCCGGTGACGGTTTCCGGACCGCGGTGCTTCACCGGGCACCCAATGCCATCGATGTGGATAGCTGCATATGCTGCGGGCGGTGTGCTCAAGTGTGCCAAAACGCTGCGGTGGCACTAACAGACCCACACGTCTATCCGCCGGCCTTTCGGATCGATGCTGCGCGCTGCACCGACTGTGGCCTTTGTATCGACGCCTGTCCCACTGGCGCCATCGATCTGCATCGACAATCTGAGGTGTTGCGGACCCGGATTCAAGGGGTGGTTTGGGCCACGGGCTTCGAGGTAGCTGATTTATCAATGGCTCCGGAATTGGGGGCCGGCAGCCACCCGGACATCATGGATGCCCTGGCTTTTGAAAACTGGATCGCTGAGGCCGGTCCCAACCAAGGCCGTGTCCGTTGTCACGACGGTCGGCCAGCCGCGCAGGTGGCGTTCATCCAGTGTGCCGGGGCACGTGATCGGCGGTCGCAGCCTCAATGCAGTGCGGTCTGCTGCATGCATGCCCTCAAACAGGCACGCTGGGTCCGGCGACGCAATGGCGATGTCCGGTGCGTGATTTTTTATACCGATATACGGACCGAGGGACGCGGCTACGAAACTTATTTCCGAAATGAAGTGCTGGCCGAAGGCATTGAAATGATCCGCGCCCGGCCGGGGCTGGTTTACCCTCTTCCCGGCGGCGACGGTATCGCCGTGAAATACGAAAATACACTTGTGCAAAAGCCGGCCATGGAACAGTTCGATCTGGTCGTTCTCAACGGCGGTCTACGACCCGTTTGCCCCGAAATTATACAAGCTACTGGCGTTTTGACTGGCGGTTTTGTGGAAGAGGGCATCCGGGATGTTCTAAGCTGCGGTTTCTGCAAGGCTCCTGCAGATGTGGAGATGGCCGCCATACAAGGATCGGCAGTGGCCATGGAGATGCTGACGGAGGTGCTCCGATGACCTTTGTCGATACCGTTGCATGCCTGCTGTGTCGCTGCCATGGAGAAATCGACGACGTGGTGGACTTCGATCGGCTGCAACTGCAACTGGCCGATGACGGTCGGGTGGACAGCGTAGAAGTCTGTGACGCCCTGTGCCTCGGCGATTCACTGGCAAACCTGGCTCGAAAAATGGGAGCCGATAATGGGTCAAGGACCCTGATTGCCGGATGTTCGGCCCTGGCCCGGGGCGATGAATTGGTTGACCGCCTCACCGCCCACGGAATCGATCCGGGAAGAGTGAAGATCACCGATATTCGCGAGGGGTGCGCCTGGATTCACGCTGATCAGCCGAAAGAAGCAACTTCCAAGGCTGCAGACCTGGTCCGCATGGGAATTACCGCGCTGCTTCATCGCCAGACCTCTCCGGAGGTGGAAATCGAGATCTGTCCCCGCGTGTTGGTCATCGGTAGCGGACCGGCCGGAATGGCCGCTGCCGTCGCTCTGGGAAGTTACGGTGTTTCGGTAGTGTTAGTGGAATCCACCGGAAAACTGGGCGGCATGCTCAACTATCTTTCGCGAGTGGCGCCGGGGGATCGGACCACGGAGGAGATCCAGGAACCGCTGGTGGAAGCGATTCGGAAGGTTCCCAACATCCAGGTGCATCTCGGCACCAGGGTGGACAAAATCGAAGGCAGCGCCGGGAACTTCGAGGTCTTTCTCTCTGGAAAGAACGGGGAGACGCGTCTCGAAACCGGAGCCATCATCGTGGCAACCGGCGCAAAGCCTGTATTGCCCCGTGGAATGTACCGCTACGGAGAGCTGGCCGGTGTGATCAGCGGCATGGAAATGGAGAAGATATTCAAGGACGGTATGCCGGCCGGGGACACCGTATTCATCCAGTGTGTGGCCGTCAGAAACCAGGCTCGTCCATACTGCTCCGCCGTCTGCTGTCCGGCATCCCTTAAAAACGCCATCCGTCTTAAAGAATCCAATAACAAAGTAGACGTGACCATCCTTCACCGTGACGTCATGAGCCCCGGCCGTCACCTAGAGGAGTTGTACCGCTGTGCGACAGCAGCCGGAGTAGGGTTCATCCGCTTTGATCCGGATGATCCACCCCGGGTTGAAGGCAACGACAAGGTCGCTGGAGTAAGGGTTGCAGATGCTCTGTCCGGCCAGAAACGCTTGATTGAAGCGGAGCGCGTGGTGCTCGCCACGCCTCTGGAACCGCGGGAAAATAGTGCTATTCCACTCTCGGCGGACAACCACGGTTTTTACACGGTTCAGTCCTTTCTGCACACGGTTGAAACCACAGTTCCGGGTCTGTTTGTCTGCGGATCCGCACGCTGGCCGGTGATGGTCGATGGCGCCCTTACCCAGGGCCGGGCTGCGGCGGCCAAAGCGCTGGATCTGGTTTCACGTCCAAAATACAGGGCTTCCGGGCTGATCGGGTTTCAGGGCACCCGTTTTGCCTGTGCGCAGGTGTCCCAAAAGACCTGCACGGGCTGCGGGAACTGCGTGGCGGCCTGCCCTTTTGACGCTTGTCACCTGGAGAAAACGAAAGAGGGTTTGCGGGCTGTGGTAAATCCGGTGTGCTGTATGGGGTGCGGCAGCTGTGCAGCGGTCTGTCCCAATCAGAGTGCCGCGCTGCCTGAAATGGCGTCTATCTCGATGGCACGTATCGTTGAGAACGCCTTTGCCGGCAGGCCGCTTCGATGCCGTTGCGCGGATACCCAAGGGAGTGCTGCCAACCAATGAAAGCCTGTACCACAGAAAAAACGCTGCAGGAACGAACGCGGGGTACCGCCGGTCCCAAAATTCTGGTTTTTTCCTGCCGGTGGTGTTCCGGGATCGGTGCGGACGATGCCGGACGGAAGCGGCTGTCGATGCCGACGGGTTTTCGCTGCGTTGAGGTGGAATGCATTGCATCCATTGATCCGGACATCATCCTCAAGGCTTTTTCGGAAGGGGCGGAAGGAGTGGCGGTTTTCGGCTGTCATCTGGGCGGTTGCCGTTACAACCGGGCCAACCATGCCGCCGCCAAACGCATGGCGATGGCAGCCACCCTACTTGAAACGGTGGGAATCGGTGCGGGAAGGTTGTTGACCAGCTTTGGTACCGCCCATGAAGGGTACCAGTTCGCCGAACTGATGCGACGCTTTTCCCAACGAATAGAGACCCTGCCCACCCTTACGCGGAAGGAGGCTCGTGATTGGAGGTTGGGTGGATGACGCTTGATACGGTCCGCAAGATTGCCAGGGACCTGCTGGAACGGAACACGGTAAAAGGGGTTCTGGGCCTGGCCGCCGATGATGCCGGCGTAATGCCGCGGGTCTTCGACACCCCCAACGCGGTTGCTGTACTGGTGCTGGAGCCCAAATGGGTCCTGGCCAAAATTACGATGACTGTAATGGCCCGGGAACCGGACGACTACCGGTTGGCGGTAGTGTGCCGGGGATGTGACGAACGCGCCCTGATCGAACTGGGCAAGCGCAACCGAATCGATCCCGGGCGTCTGCACCTGATCGGCGTCGCCTGCTCGGAAGCCCAGGCGAAACAATGCCTCTGCCAGCGTCCCTGGCCGTCTCGAGTGGATGCGGGCGAAAAGGCGGTGGGCGCAGATCTGTCACAGAGCGAAACGATCCGCCAATATCTGGGGGCGGACCGCCCGGTCCGTTTGGAAAGATGGCGGGAGGCGTTTTCTCGCTGCATCAAGTGTTACGGATGCCGTAATGCCTGCCCGGTTTGCGCCTGCGATACCTGCAAACTCGAGCAGGACGTGTGGGCAAAGCAGGGCGAAATCGCACCGGATATGCTCACCTTCCATCTTATGCGGTCCATGCACGTCGCCGATGCCTGCGTGGCTTGTGGGGCCTGCCAGGATGCCTGCCCGGTGGGTATCCCGCTGCTGCTGCTGCAGCTTCCCATGCGAAACGTGTTGCGCCGCAGTTATAACTACGAGGCGGGGACAGAAACGGAACGGTTATCGCCGCTACTCTCCAACTATATAGATGAGCCATCGCACGGAATTTCCATTCCCAACTGGACCGATTCCCTTGAGGAAAAGCCATGGGACCTGATTTCGTAAAAACGATTTGCCCCTATTGCGGTACCGGCTGCGGCCTTATTTTGGCCGTTCGTGACGGCCGAGTGGTGGGTTGCTCTCCAGACCGGGGGCATCCCGTTTCCAAGGGCGCTTTGTGTATCAAAGGCTGGACGGCCGGGGAGTTTATTCATCACCCGGAGAGGCTGACCGCTCCCCTGTTGAAAAAGGACGGACGCTTTCATGAAATTTCCTGGGACGAGGCCATCGACTTGCTGGTTGCTCGGCTAAGGGAGACGGTCGGCCGGTACGGTCCCCGGGCGGTGGGTGGCCTTTGTTCGGCCCGCTGTACCAACGAGGAGAATTACCTGTTTCAGAAGCTGATCCGTATCGGCCTTGGCTCCAATAATGTGGATCATTGTGCGCGCCTTTGCCACGGTCCTACAGTGGCGGCCATGGGCCACGCTCTGGGCAGCGGCGCCATGACCAATCCCATCGCGGATTTCGCCGGGACCAACTTCATCTTGGCCGTCGGATCAAATGCCGCCGAAACCTTTCCCGTTGCCATGGGTGAGCTGTACAGGGCCAGGGAAAAAGGAGCCCAACTGGTCGTTATCGATCCGCGGACCACAGAAATGGCAAAAAACGCCGATCTCCATTTACCGCTGCAGCCCGGAACCGACATTCCACTGCTCAGCGGCATGATGCACCATATCCTGTCCAGCGGGCTGGAAAACCGGGCGTTTATCGAGCAGCGAACTGAAGGGTTCTCCGAGCTGGCCGCATACTTGGACGCCTGGCCGCCGGAGCGGGCCGCACAGATCTGCGGAGTGGCGCCGGAACTGATCCGCCATGTAGCCGAGGCGTATGCTCAGGCACCGTCGGCTATGATCGTTTTCTGCATGGGAATCACCCAACATGCGTGCGGCACAGCCAACGTGTATGCGGTGTGTGATCTGGCGTTGCTGTGTGGTCAGGTGGGCAGGCCCCATGCCGGCATTTGCCCTCTGCGCGGACAGTGCAATGTCCAGGGAGCCTGCGATATGGGAGGGTTGCCGGATGTTCTGCCCGGATACCAGAAGGTTGAGGATGACTGGGTGCGAATGCGCTTTGAGGCGCATTGGGGCGCTGCTCTTCCGAAAGAAGCCGGCATGACCGTGACTGCGGCTATGGCCGCCGATGATAGTCCGATCCGGGCGGCTTATGTCATGGGCGAGAATCCTGTGATGAGCGATCCTGATAGCCGGCATACCATTGAATTCCTGGAGAACCTCGATTTTTTGGTGGTTCAGGATATCTTTCACACCGACACTACCCGTCTGGCCAACCTGGTACTGCCCGCGGCCTGTTTTGCCGAGAAAGAGGGGACCTTTACCAACACAGAGAGAAGGGTGCAGCGTCTCCGGAAAGCGGTGCAACCACCAGGCTCAGCCTTGGACGATTTAACGATCCTCTGTAGGGTGGGGCGGGCGATGGGCCTGGATTTCAACTATGCCGATAGCGCTGTGGTGATGGACGAGATCGCATCTCTAACGCCGTCGTATGGCGGAATCTGTTACAGGAGACTGCAGTACAAGGGACTTCATTGGCCCTGCACGGATTTCGACCATCCGGGAACGGCGGTTTTGCACCAAAAGCGGTTTTCGCGGGGCCGGGGGTTGTTCGTGGTACCCGAATACCGTCCCCCGCAAGAGGCGCCGGACGAGCACTATCCACTGGTGCTCATCACCGGAAGAATGTTCTGTCATTACCATACCGGTACCATGACGCGACGTTCGCCGTCGCTTCACCGCGAGGTGGATAAGCCCTTTGTGGAGGTAAATCCAAAAGACGCGGAACGCCGGGGTATTAGTGACGGGGATCGCATCCGGGTTGAAACGCGGCGCGGGGCCATATCGACTACGGCCCGGGTGGTTCCGAAGGTCGCCGAGGGGGCAATCTTCGCAGCTTTTCATTTTCACGAAGCGCCGGCCGATGCGTTGACCAACAATGCGCTGGATCCGGTTTCCAACGTGCCGGAGTTCAAGGCCTGTGCAGCTGAAATTGCCAGAGAGAGCGCATGTCCGGATCGATAAAGGAGAAGATGGAAGCCATCCTGACGGCCTCGGGTGCCCGTGGATGCGTAGAATGTGGCAAGTGTGTGGCGGTCTGCCCCATGGCCGAGATGTACCCCAATTTCGGATGGGAGATGTCTCCCCGCGGGATCATTCGCCGAACACTGACGGGAGAAGACCTGTTTCAGGATCCGGTGATCTGGTGCTGTACCGGCTGCAATGCCGGCACCGAGGTTTGCCCTGAAGGGGTCAGTTGCAGGGACCTGATCCGGGGGCTGCGCTGCTTGGCCATAGAAATGGGGATACAGCAGCAGACCCGAAACTGCACGATTTGTGGCGCACCTTTTGTTTCCGGGCCTGTGGTGGCTTTCGTCCGTGAGCGACTGGGTCATCATACCGGGGATTACATGGACACCTGTCCCGTGTGCCGGCAACGCCGGTACGCACAAAGAAACGCCTGAACCCTGGTACATGGCCATGTGCAACACAAAACAGCGGGATCCTTATGCTCGATAGAAGAAACAGATCCGAAACGACGATGACAATAGCCGACTTGCAGCCAGTTTCCCGGAAGATAAAGCCGCCCCGCCGGCCTCCGGTGATTTTGTTCGACCCGGCGCGATGCACGGGCTGCGGCGAATGTGAAACCGCCTGTGCCAACCGACATCCCTTGGATGCCACACCGGCGGCTGCAGCCATCCGTGTCCTGACGTCAGAGAAGGACGGAAGGAATTTTGTTGTTTATTGCCAGCACTGCCAAGACCCTCTGTGCCTGGAGGTCTGCCCCACCCACGCCATCCAAAAAGGCGAGGACGGAATCGTGCGCATCGACCGGCGCCTTTGCACGGACTGCGGTTTGTGTGCCCTCGCCTGTCCGGAAGCGGCGCCGTTAAAGGACCCGGTGACCGGCCGGATCGAAAAGTGCGATCTATGCAACGGCGACCCGGTATGCGTAAAACAGTGCCCGGAAAAGGCGCTGAAACTGACCCGGGGAAAGGCCTTGGGCTGGATCAAACTCCTGCGCTGGCCCGTTCAGGCGCTGGCCTTTTTTCTGCTGGTGATGGTTTTTGTCGGTACCTTCTGCTATTTCCGGGCCGGTTCGGTCAGCCTGCAGTGTCCGGCCGGTTTTCTGCAGAACCTGGCTGCTTCCCGGACGCTGTGGATGATTGGTCTCGGATCGGCGGCGGTTCTCATGGTGCTGACCCTTCTACTGGGGCGCGTATTCTGCGGTTGGATTTGTCCTTTCGGATTTTTTCTCGACCTGGTCGGCAAGGTGACGCCGAAGTTCGGGCTACCCCGGTTCTTCAAAAGCCGCATGATCAAATATGGGGTATTGGCAGGGGCGGTGGGTACCAGTGCGGGCTTGGGATTTCAGCCTTTTTGCACGATCTGCCCCATTGGTAGCCTGTGCCGTTCCTATGGTCCCAACGGTGTTCTCAACGGCGCCCAAATGGCCTTCTTCCCGCTCGTTGCCGCCTTCGAAGTGGGCGAGCGCCGGAGCTGGTGCCGGTACCTGTGCCCGGTGGGCGCCGTACTGGCCCTAGCGGCGCGTATCGGCCTGATCAAGATCGTCATCGGCGCCCGGCAGTGCAAAAAATTCTCCTGTATGCGATGTGCCGATATCTGCCCCACCGGAATTATCGACAGGGAGGCCCTGATGCAAGGGGTGTCGCCGAAAATCCCAATGGCCGAGTGCATCATGTGCCTGCGTTGCGTGGACCAGTGCCCTTACGGCGGTGCAAAGATTCGTTTTCAATGGCAGAAGACGGCTCCCGGAGAAGGGGTCATACCGGATGCATGGGCTAATCCTTCGAAAAAAGAGGCCTGCACATGAGCCGGCAGGTATTGACAGACAGCTACCAGCGGCAACTAAGTTACCTTCGGGTGTCAGTCACCGACCGCTGCAACTTGAGGTGCATCTATTGCGTTCCAGGAACTCCGGTGCCGCGGTTGAAGCACGAGGATATCCTGCGCTATGAAGAGATTCTGCGGGTCGTGCGTGTGGGGATCGGGCTGGGCATCAACAAGGTGCGCGTCACCGGGGGCGAGCCACTGGTGAGAAAGGGAATTACTGGTTTCCTCGAAAAACTGGTGGTCATGGAAGGGCTGCGTGACGTTTCCCTGACCACCAACGGGGTCAGGCTGGCAGAGCAAGTGCACGAGATCCGAAAGGCCGGCATCCAGCGTATCAACGTGAGCCTGGATACGATTAACCCTGCAACATTTATGCGGATCACCCGACGCGACCGATTCCGAAAGGTTTGGGCCGGCATCATGGCAGCCCATCGGGCCGGTTTTGACCCGATCAAGATCAATGCGGTAGTTCTGGGTGGTATCAACGACGGCGAGGTGGTCGATCTGGCACATCTCACCTTCGACTATCCGTTTCATGTGCGTTTTATCGAATATATGCCGGTCGGCAACGTGGGGCCCGATTACAGCCGCCGGATTTTTCGGGACGAAATTCTGGAGCGGATTTACAGGCTCGGCACGCTCACGCCCATATCACGAAAGCCGTTAGACGGACCGGCTGAACGATACCGTCTGGCTGGTGCACAGGGAGAAATCGGCATCATCGGAGCCATAAGCCACAATTTCTGTAGCCAGTGTAACCGATTGCGGCTGACCGCCAGAGGACGGTTACGGACCTGCCTGCTTTCTGACGAGGAAATCGATCTCATCGGCCCCCTTCGCAAAGGATGCACAGACCGGAATCTGGAGGAGATATTTATCCAGGCTGTACGCCGCAAGCAGGAACGGCATCATCTGAGCGACGACTTGACAGATAGGGTCAGCGACCGCATGTCCGCCATCGGCGGATAGCCGGACCGAAACTTTTAATCTGTATCTGTGCAGCCGGCCGCAATTCTTAAACTTTCAATAGTCGATAGTACTACAAAGAGATCAACCGCTCTTTCAATCGAGATGGTGATTACGAGCCCTAATAAAGAGAAAAGGCAACATTACCACTGATACGAACAATGTCTCATACGACCTCCCAGCGAGGCGCATTGCCTGTTGATTCGCAGTAGCGGCAACTGACCTTGAAATCGTTGTACCTTCTTTCTTATTAACCCGGCAATAAAATACTCCAATTTGCAAAGGAAATGTGCTATATAGTCTCGTATGGAAAAAACAGATGCGAGAAAACTTAGCACAGAGGCCCAGCAACAACTCCGGAATCAGGCGATCCGG
>Ga0272443_10000698_pt1 | contig 57904 bp, 74 predicted proteins | sample SSMAcet12_FD_193581 | JGI IMG/M metagenome (GOLD analysis project Ga0272443, IMG submission 193581) | Marine sediment archaeal communities from Little Sippewissett salt marsh, Falmouth, MA, United States - SSM-Acet-12 | ecosystem: Environmental > Aquatic > Marine > Wetlands > Sediment ... | reverse complement strand
CCAGTTGATCCCAAATTTACGGCCAATTTCACCTTCGATCTTGACATCGTTGGAGCCAACTTTTTCGGCGTCACTGAAAACAGCCAGCGCTAGAGCAGCCGCTTCAGCATCCCAATCCAAGACAGCCGAACGTTGACCCTTCGGGCAGCGCTGCTGGTTCAGGATTTTCCGCAGGTTGGTCGCAGAGGCAACTGTAACACCGGACCCGAAAGGAGTGGTGCCAGCAGTGCCGGTATAACCGTAAATTCCTGGATAACAGGCAAACACGGAATCGTTGATGGCGGTGGCCAGAGCTTCGAAGGATTCCTGCATCTGCAGGGGAATAAAGTGCTTATCGGCCAGGATCTGATCAATCTCTTTATCGGTCAGGCCGAAAGAGGAATGTTTCCAGTTGCTCAGACTGATCTGCACCGTGGAAACCGTGCTGTTATCAGGAGCGGGAGGAACCGCTGCCGGAGTGACGTTACTGGCAGACTTTGCGGATGCAATGGGAACATCGATTGTGCTACCGTAATTCTTTGCATCACGGGAATAGTCCGTATTGACAAGCCTTGTCATCAACACGGTTGACCGCAGTCCCATCAGCCCTTTTGCGAGAATCTGGGCGATGATAGCGGTAAGTGTATTGCTCATTGACATTTCAAACCTCCAATAGAGGGTTACAGAATATATGCCCTCTGGGCGGAATTACTCCGCAGCTCTGCGTTGGAGCTTTGAAAATAACTACGTCATCCGGTCACTTTGAGTTCTCCGGATGCTATTTTTGCTATCTGGTCCGCTGTGAGATCCGGCATGCTATCAATTGAAATGGTCTGCCCTGTGCCATGGCTGCCGCCGTCCCCCTGGGATCCTGAGCCAACCGACCCCGCAAACAGGTGTGGTGCATTTTCTGCTAGGTCTTTGGCCCATTCAGCCGGGGTTAAGGGCTGCCCTTCGGAACCGTACCTGAGAGCGCCGTTCTGGTCGTAGGCCCTCAAGACCTTCTTCCCGTCGACATCATCCAGGCGCCAGTCCCGGTGAGCCCGGCTTTTGACATCAAACAAGGCTCCTTTCTGCAGTTTGCCAATTGCGCTTACAGCACTGGAGACATCGGCTTCAATCATGGTCTGCGTCAACATTCCGGTCAGGCTCTCAAGTTCCGCTTTCTGGGTTTCGATCGTTTTGGTCAGCTCAATACCTTTATTTTCAAAATCTTTCTTGATTCGAGCAGTGCGCTGTTCCAACAGCTCTTCGATCTTCCCCTTGTCCAGCAGTTCCTTGTCCTGGATCTCCAGGAGTTTGGCCTCCATCTCCTTATACTTCTCGGGGTCAACGCCTTCCAGGAGCTTCAGCTGCTCTTTGAGCTTTTCCTTCTCTTTCAGCAGGGTCACGTTGTTCTCCCGGAATTGGTTGACCTTATCTTTGGTGGTGATTCCCTCGACCTCGGACAGGTGATATTTTCCGTCATCCCCCTTGGAGAATAGCTCTCGGAACGATTCAGGGACGTCTTCCAATGTATCGTATATGGCTTTCAACTTCATGGTAACCTCTGGTTAAAGTTTATAAGGAGGCGTCTTTCAAGCCGCCTCCATCTGCGTCAATGGACTCTTTTTCGTCGTTCTCGGTCCATTCATCCGGATACATCTCTGCCCGTTTCATGTTGTAGAAGTAGGTCGCGAATGAGATGTCCCCGTTTTTCAGAGCCTCTCTGAGCTCTTTCAGGTTTGTTGCTGCAAATTGATCTGCTACAAAATCGGTGTTCAACGAAATCGAAACCTTTTCATACTCGGGAACTGTCGACCATTCCGCCCACCACCGGAGCAGCTTGGTCAAAGAAGAGGAAATACTGTTAGCGATCGTGGCCAGAACTGAGTTCTCGCCCTGTTTCCGCTCCTTATGGGTGTCAGCTGCTTCCACCTGGCGCTTTTGCGCTTCCAGCAGCCGGCCGCCCAGTGCGATAATCAAATCCTTTTTCTCCTCAATAGCTTTTTCAAGCGGCTGCAGCCCCTCGGATAACTCCAGCAGTTGAAGGCTGGCTTCAGGATTTGCGAATAAATGAGCGACGGGAGATCCAACCATGATTTTGGTTTCATCGTCGCTCTCATCATCAATTCCAGCGCCCCAAAGGGTTGGACATCCGCACCAGTGCCGGCCGTTTTCCAGGTCAGCCGAGGTACAGAACAGTGAAATATTGGCGTCTACTACGTCCTGGATCGGGCTTTTCTGAATCCCTCGTTTTTTGGGGCTGGGTCCGATTGGGACAAAGGGAATGAAATCGAGATACTCTCCTCGCAGAGTTGGGTTTACTGTCTGGTCGAGATCTTCAACGAACTCGCTATCATTTTTGACGTAGACCTGGACCTTGTATTTCATGTTTTCGTCCAGGGAGAGGACTCTGTACTGATCCTCTTTTTTCACCCGGAACGGATCCTCGGCATCAACCCTGCGAACCGACTCCTTAAGAACCACCAGCGAGAGTTTATCGGTGCCACCAGCTCGGTTATATCTCAGGTTGATAATAGCCTCGGTCTTATACCCAGCCAGGTAAGCGACCTGAACTCCTTCTTCGGATGGCATGTCGACCAGAACCCCATAGCGGCCGGTGATAATCACCTCCTCTGTCACGATCTGGGCGAACTCCTCCAGGGATTCTCCGTCCGGTGTCATGGAGTGCAGGAATTCCATTTTTGATTCAGGTATGTTGATGATTGGTTTCTTGCGGAAGATGGCACCCACCAAGCCCTCGACAACTCGGGCGGTTAATCCAAACCAGAGGGCCCGCTTCAGGTAAGCCTTGTATTTCTCTGTGCAATTCGAATCATTCGGATCCCCGATCATGGGCAGATAGGTGGTTGTCTTTTCCTTGATCGCATCCGATCCCTCTACTGCATCCCGGCAGCGATCCCACCGTCCCTTGTGGTCTTTATACTCTGATGTCGGAGTCTCAACGCCCATGGCTTTTACATGTGAGTGTTCTGGGTTTTCTTCCCGTGTTTCTTGGTCAGGAGCCTATACCTGGTCTCGTCATACGCGTGATCTTCTGCTTCGGTATCGATATCATCCGGATCCTTTTCCGATCTCGGCAACGTCGGCACCGTCCTGATCCAATGCGTGCATGTATCAAAGATATACAGACCTGGTTTTTCCGGTTTCTTCGGGAGAGAGGCTTTCAAATATTGCCTTAGTATCTCCAGCCCATTTTTCCGGCTGCCAGGTCCTTTATTGGCCGGTACCCACTTCGCACCGGCTTTCTTCATCTTGTCTGCGATCGAGTCACCTTCAACCACATCGAAGATGGAGGAGTCTGCTGGTCCCGGCTTTACCCTGACCCCGTATTTTTTCTGTAGCTGCTTGTCGATGCTGACGACCTTCTGAGCAATCTCGACAGCGAGCTCCTGCGTCCCGGTGTTAGGGACTCCATTCCATCCATACTTTTCGGCGATCCGGAACAATGTTCCCCGGGGGAAGGTTCGCTGGGTTCCGTCTCGGAGGGTAACGGGGTTCCCGTTGGCTTCAGCCCAATACCCGACTGAATATGGTTTAGAACTTCCCCAATCGAACGAACGATCAACCCGCCAGTCTGCAGGGATATCAAACGGCCGAATAACGTGGATCTCTCTGTTCCAGATGTCATCGATACCTCCGCCTGATGTTATGTCCCATGATCCTTCCAGCCAGGCCTTTCGTTTGTTCTCTTCGGATATACCCTTGAGCCGGTTCTTATATTTTGGGTCCGCTTTCAGCAGCGCCAGGTTGTCATCCAGATCCAGGTGGATAGCAATCTTCAGTTCCCCGGTTTTCTCGTTCAGGCTCGGAATTCCGATCGGAGCCGGGTCTATGAAATACGTCTTAACCCAGTTGTGCCCTTTGCCGTATGGGTTGGTGGTCGACCTCACCCGCCGGGGCATATCCTCTTTCGATGACCTGCAGCATGCAATCATTGATTCATAGCACTTGGCATCCGCCCAGTTCGTCAGTTCTTCCCAACCAATCCATGGGTATTCGTGGCCATGGTAGTTCCAGTAATCCTCTGGTCTCTCCATGTACCGGAGGAGGAGTCGCTCTCCGCCAGGGAACTCCCAGAAATATTCTGATCGGTTGTACTTTGCAGTAGGGCATGTCTGTTTGAACCATTTCCAGCTCTTTGAAATAACATCGGTCAGCTGTTTATAGGTTTTTCGAAAAAGTATCCCTTTCCAGGCCTCGCCGAATCCCTGGCCAACGAACTGGTAATAATCCATCAGCAGGGCATCTGTTTTCCCGCCTCCCCGGTTTCCTTCTCCCAGGACCTCGAAGAGAGGACAGGCCAAAAACTTCTTCTGCCCGCCTTCTTGGCAAACCCATATGATCGGCTTATCCGCCATTTGTTGATTTCTGGTGCTCCTCTGCCAGTCTCCGGTAATCGTCCATGGATTCCTGTTCTGGTACGACGATCGCTCCACCCTTCAGGTTGGCGTTGATGTCCAGGGACTCGCCGTAGCCTCTCTTTTTCCCTTTGGTTGAAAGAAGGTACCGTACGCTTCGGCCGTCTTTCTTTTTGATCAGAGCTCTCAGTGCGTTCTCACCCTCATCCAGTAAGACCTCTCCTTCGATCTCCAGGGCGGCTGTCAAATCCTCATCATCTTTGATGTAGTTGCTCGCCGTTTCCCAGGTGCACCCCAGCTTCTTTGCTACATTGCTAATGATGCCACCAGAATCCTGAATAGCCTTTAGAACCTTCTCTTTGCTGGTCTGTTTCTTGCCGGCCATGTGACTATCGGAAAATGCCTTAAAATAGTGGGGGACGAAACGGGTAGTGGAATCATCCCCCACGGTGAGGAGTGAGCGATGATTTAATTAAAGGCGGGATGTAAAAAAAAGTCACGTAAACGTTGGACATGTCCAACAATTATGTGCGGACTTTTCTGAAGTTCTAGCGGATTTGTGGCGAATTCTGCTGATATTGCATTAATTTGACAAATTTTGATGGCGGTTGTATTCAACAACTGGTTCTGTAAACCAATTAATCGTAAAATTACTGTTCAGAAATCACCCCGGAAAAAAGGACAAATGAAAAAATATATACTGATACTTGCCTCTGTGCTTCTCCTGCTCCCTTGGAATGCATTAGCTGATTTTTTACATCCAATGGATTTTGATGGATCGGAAAGTCATAAAAAGCGAGTCGTTCAAATTATTCGCAAACGCGTAGAGAAGGATTATTGTAAAAGCGGTTTGGATATGTGCCAGCAGACTACTTTGAGGATGATGGAGAGGGAGAATCTTGATTGTTTTAAAAAAGCTACCCAAGCAACGAATAGAGCTATCATGGATCGCGTGATCAAAGACTACTGCAACAGCGGTCTGGATATGTGCAACTATTCCACAATTTGGATGATGTATAAAGAAAACCTGGCTGCCAGTAAAAAATCGTTGGAATGGTGAAGAGAAAACACATTTATCGTACATTTTTCTTATAAATTCAAATCCACCCCGATGCTCGATACCATCAGTTTCGGCCGACTGCCAATCGTTTGCAGACTTTCTATTCCAACGCCGATGCGCACAACCTCCACCCCGGTGTCATCCACAAATTCGTCCATCAGCTTACTGATCTCTCGGGCCAGATCCCGGGCGAGAGTTTCCTTTCGATTCTGGAGCGCTTGAAGCGCCTGTTGCAGTTGTTTATCCATTGCTTCCCTTTCTTGAAAGTTTTGCACTACTTAACCCCTTAATGATTCCAAAAAGCCTCCCGGTTTTTCTGCGAACAGGAGGGTTCCCATCCATCAGCCTTTTGTACTCATCTTCGGAGAACGGGGTCCCGTCATCATAGCCAACAGACGACATGGCCACTGGCTCTGTTCGTGAAATCTCTCTGCCGTCCCTATCTCTTTTGATCGAATAGCAATATGAAACCATTCTGCCATTTTCAAATTTATGGAAAGTTTTTGCCTCAACAGTCCCAAACAATATATTGAGATTATATGTCTGGCTTGATTCAATGCTCATTTTTTGCCTTCTCCAATGATTACAAAATACAGGACCTGCCCAAAACCTCATTAAGACCGGCCAGCAATCTTTGTCTATGGTTCCGGAATTTAACCGGAGTCCTACCTGATATGACGACCATTACCCTTTCGGAACCACGCCTATTTTGTCGTCAGCGGGCTATACCAGGCGTTTCGCTTTACTTAAGCTAACCAGAGACTATGCTGACCGGCCCCTCACTTATCAGGCTTTTTGATCATGGCCTGGAAGTAAAATTCGCCTTCATTGTCGGTGGGAATAGCTATCCCACCCAAAGGCTGCCATCCTTCCTGAATATGTTCGTTTACCCTTTTCTCAAGAAGATTGGGCTCTGTGTCTGCGAGAATCTTATATTCCATCTTCCTCGATTTCCTGTTCGAGTTCTTTACGAATTATTTCAGCTCGGAGGTCTTTTACCTGGGATGCCAGAAGGGATATCGTCCTTATCGATATTGTCTGGTTCCTCATCATAACGGTTTGTTGCTGAATGAGTTTATCGACCGCCAAGATTAAGCTTCGATTTCTGTCCTCCAGGCTTTTAATCCTAGTTGTCAGTCGCTGAGTCATTTTTTTAGTAACTCTGGGTTTTGATGGATGTTGCCAATGATCTCTATGTCCTCACAATACGAAAGAGGCAGGGCTCCAATTCCTTCAAAATTTACCGAAAATCCGTCTTTGCTATAAAAAACGTCGCATACGCAACTTTCAGGCTCCAATATCTCTGCCTCATTTTGGTCAACCCCCGACATGAGATAGAGCGTAACATTGGCGCAGTCACCCTCGTAAATCTCTTTGCCGTTCTTGTCTTTCAGACCGGTGGATTGCATGAGCGTAATTGGCTCTCGCGGCCCAAGTCCTGCGAGTGGTTCAATCTTTCCGGTTGCATGGATCGAAAATCCACCATAGTACATACCCATGACACCGATTGACATCTGCCCCCATATTCTGAATTTAATCTCTCTCATCTCAATTCTCCGTGTCCCCAAACCTTCTCTGGAAAAAGGTCGCCATTTTTTGAAAAAATTTCTTCGTGTCACCCAGGATATAGACTGTATCGTAGAACTCCTCTTTCGGGACCCACCGGACAAACCGGTACTCATAGCTGTTGACCCAATGCCCCATTGAGTTGTCTATGAAATCCTTTCCATCAAAATTGACGAAGTGAATTACTGGAAGCGTGTGTTGTTTTTCACGCTGAGTTACCAGCGCCAGCTTTTCATGATCGTTTTCGATGGCATAATGGGTGGCGACATAGTGACATTTCCAATAGAGATGGAGATCGCCGGGCTTTACCTGGATCCTTTCGTATTGGGAGTCACAGTGATCGCGGACCTTCTGTTCCCATTTTTTGGTGAAATAGTCAGATATCTTTGAAAGCAGCATTATCCTCCAAACAAAAACTTGATCCGTTGCCAGATCGTCATTGACTCGAATCTCTGCACCTGGCTCTCCAGCCGCTGGGCCTTGCCCCCGATCTCTGCCAGCTGCCGGCGGAGGCCGCTATTAATCTGCAGCATTCTCAACCCTTCTGTTTCCAGTCGTTCGATATTGTCCACCGGCCAGCCCAGGGCCTTAACTGCATCCCCTGTCATGCCGATACAGACCTTCTCCCCTCGGGAGTTGCTGTAGGTTTTTCCGTGCACCATTTCAGTGCTGACCTTCAGCCTTTTTTTCGTCCCGTCGGGTCCTTCGACTTTCATCGAACGCCTTTGGCCTGAGCGCGTCAATTCATACCTGGTTTTTTCCTCATCCACCCAGACAAGGGAGATGTCTTCAATGATGAGCATTCCGTTTTTCATGGTTTCCTTTTATTGAGAATGAAGGGGCAGCCGGGGCTCGAACCCGGAGAATGGGTTTTCACCAGGTGCCCCTTGTATTAGATCGCGCTTTCATTGGTTAAGCTTTGTTTAACTCCAAAATCTATCTATTACGATTCGGAGCCGGATTCTAAAAATTTTTGCGGGTCAAGGCTTTTCAGTTTCTCCAAATCCGGTAACGGCCTTAACCTGCTAACCATCGTTGATAAGGCATGGAAAACAGTCCAAAAATTCAGCTGTGATGAAACGGAAATTTTGACCGCCCTTTCTACTAGATATTCAGCTTTATCTATTAGATCTTTATCGTTCACCCCTTGGCATAAAGCCCGATATTTAGCTTCCCATTCGTTCATTTTTTAGCCCTCAAAAAATCGGTTGATGGAATAAAAGTGTTATATCTCCAATGGTTTACAGTTTTTTTTAAAATGGGATTCCGGATTTTTTCTGTGAGTCAAAAACCCGTTGCAATCGTTCCATCTCTGCGACAATTAATGCCCCGGCAATTTGCAAACGCCGCATTCGATCATGCTTGTCTCGCTTGTCCCATGCATGATGATGGACATTGCAACCACCATCATTATATCGGTCATAGTTGTAATAATCCCACCATGGCCACGGATCTTTCAGCTTCTCAACAGAACCGCAACAATCACATCTTTCGACAATCATCATACTGTCATCCGGTGAGGCATAGAGAGCAGCAGCCATTGCCAATTCACCGTCTTCGTGCTGGTCATCGTGATCGGCAGTCCAACCTTCTTTTTCGATTTGCCGTTTTCGTTCTTCGGATATCATTTCAATTGGTGTCATTTTCTAACCCTTATTTTGATCGTTTGAAAATTTCATAAATGGATGCTATCAGTAAGCTGATTTAAATATCTAAAAAATTTTTCCTACTAACATTCATGTTTAAATACGTAAATTCAGGGACATGTACTTGATACGTGTTCCTGAATTCTCATATTAGTTAAAGGAGACAAAATGGAATGTGCAACCTGGATTATGGCCATTGCAACTTTTTTAATGGTAATTGCGGCTTTCCTGTCTATAGAAGACGCAAAAAAATCAGCTCATGGTCAGTTTTTTTTTAATATACTTGAGTCATATTCTTCAGAATCAATGTATGATGCAATTAATTCCTTAATCGAATGGAAAAACGAAAATAACATTGAAATTGAGAACGATGATACGTTTTTTGCAACCTGGTTTACTATAATAAAAGAAAATAATCCAAATGAATTTAAAGAGATTGATAAAGCCAGAAGGCGAGTTTCACATCATTTTTCCAATATTTATACATATCATCGCTTGAAATTTCTTAATCTAGAAGAAGTTAAAAAACTTGCAGTAAAAGAACAAATTGATAAATTGCTGATCAAAGTTGTAAAACCTCTTGATGAAACAATAAGCGGTAATAGAGAAGAACCAGTTTTTAAGTTTTTTGAAGATCTCTATAAGTAGAAAATGATGTAGAGATAATTTAAACCATTATTTTCATAGTTAGTGGATATTTCAACCTGTATGTTCCAATTATTAAGAACACCCCTGGCTGGGTGGTTGTAAGGTTGTTTTTTTCGTTTCACTTGTAGCCTCTAGTTTTCGCGTACATAAAATTCCCGCTTCTTGTTTTCCACCATCGGCAATGACAATTACCACATAAATGGATTTTATTTTCTGAGTGATTATAGTACCCACAATGCGGGCATTTATGTTCTTTTCCAACAGCGGAAAGAAGAACCTTTTCTGCTTTGATTCCTTTCGCCATCAGCTACACCCCTGGCTGGAACCGCATGTTTGGCAGACATGACAGGTGCCCGTTCTCAAAAAAATAGTTCCTCCGCAGGTCGAGCAGGGGGGATGATCGGAAGTGACAACCGGCTGAGGCGGTAATGACTTCCCGTTTTTCTCCGCCCAATCCCGGCGTAATGTCTCCAGGGCAGTCAGTATCATTTCCCTGGTAAACGGGTGTTTTCGTGCCGGATTCAGGTGGAGTATGTCCTCAATATCTGTCTCCGTGAGCGACGGCTGCCCGTCCACAATTTTCGCTTCGTACGATGGCATCAGAATCTCCTGGTCTTAAAATATACGTAAAGACTGACCGCGGCAGCGCCGAACGCTGCACCGGTCAAAAACACTATTATGATCATTTTAGTTAATATTTTCCGTTATGATGGTGTTTACGGTTACATGGGCGGCAAACCCAGATAATCCCCTCAAGAGGTTTTTCATAGTCCGTAATGTGAGCACAGATGTTTTCAGTTGCTCCACAATATTCACAGGGCTGGCGCTTCAGGCGCCCTGATCTGATAGCCCTATGGACCTTGGCTCTGGCCCTGATTCTTTCCGGGTAACGCTGCTTCTGGAGCTTTTTGTAGTGATAATGGTTCCTGGAGATCCCGCCCTTCCAGTTCCCGTTGAACTTGCCGGGTAGATTTCCTTTCCCCTTCAAAAACTCCATCTCTTCTTTTGTCCGTTGCAATCCGAAATACTCTATTGAGTACCGGATATGCTATTTGGATGTCTTGAAGATCTCAGCGAGCTCCGCGTTTTGACTCCAAGGTTCGCCTCAATCAACGCTGCAGCGACGGGAGGACAAACCGAATTACCGCACAATCTCACTTGGTCTGTTTTCGTAATCCGTTTTACTTTGCCCGATTCGGTTTTATGTGTGATATCTATCTTGTAATCATCATCAAACCCCTGGGCCCGGAACAGTTCCCTGGGAGACAGCATCCGCATTCCGATATCAGTTATCACATAAGGCTCACCCTGAATGTTGACCGTTACCAGGCCGAATCTGTCCCGGGTTGTGATGGTGTGCAATGGTTCTCCCATCTGGGGATCCTGGTCTGTTCCGTAGTATTTCACCATAAAGGCAGAAACAAGCTGCTGGTGGCTGCCCGATTGCATGATAGTGGACACCGGTTGCCGGAGATCCCGGCCGGCGCCATCATAAAATCCACCGTTGTACTGGGTCATGAAGGCCGCAACCAGGGCATGTTTTATTCCGGTAGCCATAATAGTTCCCAGCGGCTTTTCGAGTCCTGGAACTCGAGGGGCCTGGCCTTTTCTTTCTCCCCATCCTGTCTGTATCAGTGTTGGGACTGCGAGTGCAAAACCACCACCTTTCGGGCTGGCAGTTACTGTCCGCAACGGTTTGTTGATTGACTGGGCTGGGTTGCTGCCATTGTAATGCTGAATTGGTACGATGAACGGCTCTCCTGTTTCAACAACGTATTTCTGGATCCCCTTCGCAATTCTCCGGAGAGTATTCTCTGCCAGGGGTCGTTTCCGATCGAAAATAGATTGCACTGGGATGGACCAATCGATGATATCAGCTGCCGTCCGATATGGAATGATCCCGGGTCCATGAGTCGGTTCGGGCCATACAATCGGCAATCCGTCGCACCTGGCGATCAGGAATAATCTCCTCCGGATAGTCGGTGCTCCGTAGTCACAGGCCCGGAGCTCTTTCCATTCCACCTGGTAGCCGAGGCGCTTGATTCTCCGGATGAAAGCCGCGAAGGTTGTTCCCTTCTGGCTGGCGATAACCTTTCCCTCGGAATCCAGAGGCCCCCAGAAGGTAAACTCTTCAACGTTCTCCAAAGTAACCACCCTGGGCCGAACCTCACGCATCCATTTTTCAACTACCCAAGCCAGGGACCGACGCATCAGATCACGTTTCGGCGCATTGCCTTTGGCCTTGGAAAAATGGGTACAGTCTGGCGAAGCGTGGAGCAGGGCAACCTGGTTCTTTCCAACAGCCCGGCGTGGTGGTACCTTCCAGATATCTTCTGGATAATGCGCAGTCCCCGGGTGATTGGCTTCGTGCATTGCGATGGCTACCCGGTCATGGTTGACGGCAATATCCGGATCCCGCCCGAGAGCGGCCCGGATCCCCGCGGATGCTCCTCCTCCTCCCGCAAAAAGGTCAATGATCAACATGCCAGCTCCAGCCCGGGGTTCAGATGCGAGTCTGCATAATTACTGATAATCTCAACCGGGGTCTCTTCTTCAATAATCAGCCGTGTGATCTTGCCGCCACGTTTCAAATACTCCTCAACGGCTTCGTTGATGTACTTGCTACTTGGATCAAACTTCGGCTTTCTTGTCTTTCTAGCCGGGACATGGGTTGGTTCATCAAAGACTTTTCTTACCCTTGGCATTTAATTCTCCTGATTGAATGGCCGCTGATGACCTCCATCTGCCCGTTCTCGAATTCCACCAGGCGGGAGTTCATTGTTCCCCTGGCCAGAATACGGAGACGCCTTCCATGAAGCTCACGGCGCTTTGAATTGTTTTTCCATGCGAAGTAGAAAGGGTAATTGTCAGAAACGAAGCAGTATTCTAACTCGCTGCTGACTTGCTTTGTTGTCTCTCTGCTCATTCTAAAATTACCAGCAAAAGATGCAGAAATTGGATGACAGGCCGTACTTGCCACCGTGAAAGATATACTTAATTTCAACAGGTGGTAATGATCTACCGGTTTTCTCTCCATTTACGACTTCTTCCAGGTAAACCATGTCACCCACCTGAAAATCCCGGTCGTTTTTACGTAGTTCAAACCTCTTCTCGTAGCGTTCAACGGCTTGGTAGTATTCTGTCTCTGTTTTGAGATAGTGGTGTTTTCTATTCATTCCTCCTCTTGGATTATGGTTTCTCCTGCAAATACTTTCAGTATGCCTGCGTATTCCTTATCGGTAGCCCTATCCCGATAATAGGCTGCCATAACATTCGCTCGATTGCATTTCGGGCAGTGGCTTGGAATGGTCTTTCGGGTAATCAATTTTACCTCGAACCATTCACCGCACCCCGGGCACAGTTTCCAGTAATGACGATCGGAAACCTTGTGCAGCTTCCGACGCTTCGTTAGCGCAAATTTTTTGAAGTCTACACCAGATGAGTCTCCAGAATTCCCATCAGCCACTTGTTTTCCCATTGCAGCATCTCCAGCTCAGTTGCTCGCCACGGTTTTCGGGACATTTCCCGATCGCAGTCGTCGCATCCCCAGACTGTCAAATTGTCATCAACTTTGATTGCCAACCCCTTGCCGTACTTGAATTTCAGTTCTGGTATTTCACAATGCCGAAAACACTCAGATCCAGTTACCCTTTTACACCACCGACAGTGCTTTTTCTCCGGAGGTTTGATATCGTGTTGCCTGGCTGACCGGTTCAATATCTTCGCGGGCTTTTTGGGTGGCCCGGGCTTCGGGATCGGTCTTACCGGCGCCATCCTGTTATATATCTGCTTATATGCTTCCATTACGCGAATTGCAGTATCTGGTTTACCAGCCGGTCTGCCTCCTCATAAGACCAGGTCCGCGGCACGCAATATTTCAGCGCCACATTGATGATTCTGGAATAAACCTGCCCAAACTCATAATCGTCCATCTTCGCAAAGCTCATGCTACCCACTTCTATGATTGCCCTGCCGTTGATAATGTATTCCTTGTAAACTCCACACTTGACTTTCATCCAGCGCCGAAACTCCTCAAAATCGTCAAACTGATCCTGGTTCTCGAAAATCAGGTTCAGCAAGGCAAACCCTTTCCGATGGAAATAAGGATTTCTGATTTTCTTGAAATCCTTGTAGACAACGTCCCCGCCAGCTATCTTTTGGAAGGCGAGAACGTCCTGATCGTAGAGCGGGACCAATACCCCGCTCACTTTGCGGAAATGGATTTTCACAGTTTCCCTTTAAATACCTCAATTCCGGTTCCTGAGAACTGCAGGTCCTCCTTCTCCTCTGATCCAACATTGCCTTTCTCGATCCGCTGGCAGATTTTATCGAAGGCCGCTTCTTTCAGTTTTTCCACCTGGTCGATAAAATAGTAGAAGAAGGCCTTGCCATCCCGCGTTCGCAATCGAAGTTCAATTCTCACCATGAAAATATCACCAGCATTATAGATGGGAATCGCGATTACAAACTTATCCGGGATAGTGACACTGCCCTTTCCCTTTTCTTCATCGACATACGAAAGATTTGTGGCGCCGGTTACCGGATCCAGTTTTGAAGAGAATTTCTGCTCCCAGGTTGTCCTGAGATCCAGGATTAATGATTTCAACTCAAGTGGTGAGACGTTTTTGAAGGGCTCGCCGTCAAGATCAATTTCGCCAACCATTAGGTCAGTTCTGTTCTGGTCAATGAATTCAGCGAAATCTTCCTGGCTCATTCTGGTTTCTGCGTTTTTCGACCAGGTTTTCCACTGTTTGGAAAATCCCAGGTCAAAAACAGCTGTGAAATCTCCCCAGGCTGGATTATATTCTCCATGGTCATTCAGGATAGCTTTGATCTGGCCCTGATCTTCATCGGCGATGATAATAGTTTCATCGTCTGATTTGTGTTTGTTCACATAGCTGCAGAAGCTCTTTGCAGCGGTAAAGGTACGACTGCCCTTTTTGCAAACAGGCCTTTCCCGATGGTTGTCAATCGTTTCAATTTTAAATCCGTCTTTGACGACGACTCGAGTCTTCTCCCCTTCGGACAGCTCGATCTTCTGGACCGATGAGAGATCCATACCAGCCTTAATAGCGGCCGCAACCCCGCTACCCTCATACAACAATGCTTCAAGCTCTTTTTCTTCCATATTCACCTTTGGTTTTCAGCTTGTTGATAAAATATCTCAAAATGAGATTAAACCTGGTTCACTGTTTTGGTACCAAAATCCGGTTTGATAACATCATCAGTCGTCATCTGGTCCGGATCCTCTTCGTGGAGATGGTTGTTATCATCAACGTACATCTCCACGGTCTGGATCGGCAGCTCGGGGATCGTCGGTGTGATCTTTGCGGACACCGCTACCGCCCGGGAGCCGGCTCTCTTAAAAGTAAGAGCAAGATTCAATTTTCCCTGGAGGCCTGAATCACGAACCGCAGCTACAATCTTGTCCTGAAGAGTTGCCATCCTTCCAACAACATTCCCCAGGCCATAACTGCCCATGTTTTCCAGAAATCTATCGTTACTCATCGTTCTCCTTGATTAACGGTTAAAAGGTCTGCCAGATGGCAGAATTATGGAACATTGCTAAATTAAATTGATCGTGATGATCGTTGTTTCCTGCTCTTTTTTCTTGATCTTGACCTGCTCGTGGTCCGGCGGTTTTGGGATTTCTCTGGGTGAATCATTGCGTAGTACTCTGCAATATCTGAGGCCATCAATGACATACTTTGGGCAGAGATCGTCCCAGTCGGTGATCGCATGGCGTCTTGAACACAGATGGATACTAACTTGTGCGTCAAATGTCGGAACTTCATTCTTTTTTGCCAACTCATTGCAAACAGCTGGTTTAGAGTTGGCAGCGGGAACGGAAGTTCTATCACCAGAGTCTTCAAGGATTCGGCAGTTTCCATTCTTCATCATCTCGTTGAATTGCTGTTCAGACAGTCTCACGCCACCCCCGGTTCATAAAACCACCGGCCATTGTCGGCAGCATGTTTGAATTCATTCAGCAGAGCTCTTTGATCTGGAGTACATCCGGAGAGAGCTTCTCCTTCCGTCGCTACTCTCAAACCATTTTTCAGCCGCGGGTGTTTGTATTTTGTGGCCCCGGATTTGTTTTTTTTGTATCTCCTTGCTGGCCGTTCAATAATGTCCGCGTCATCCCAGCCGGCTTTTTTGCGAGATACCAATACCGCATAGGGCTTACCGGTGATTCTGGCCCAGGCCGCTACTGATTTCGTCAGCCCGTTGTACGTGATCGTTAGTTTTGATGTGTTCATTGCCTCCTCCAAATTCGTCAATTATCTCGTCAATCGTCATCCCTTGGTCTGTCCAATACTGCAGCTTTGACCGTGTCAATCCTGTTGCTCGGGCGATCCCCGAGAGAGTGCGCTCGGCGCCATCGAAGAAAAACAGACAGTCAGGTTTCAGGGTTTTTGCTACTACCAGGCTTGGTGGATACCCCCTTGATTTCCGGTACCAGAGCGTTGACTTCGGGATTCCTGTAACTGCTGACAGCACCCGAAGGCTTTTGACCCTTTTTTTTCTGGCTTTTTTCAACGCCTTGATTCTCCGCTTCAATGTTTCATTCTCCGCCTGCAGATCTGCTATCACGCCCATTTCGCCTCACTTATCTTGCCAGTGTTTTTTATGCTTTACCGCTCGTTTTGGGGGTGGTGGTATGTACCCCGGTGCCAGATCACCGAACTTGTTGAACCTTGCAACAAACGCGGCTCTAACCGTCCCGGTTGGCCCGTTGCGTTGTTTTCCAAGGATGATTTCGGCGATACCTTTATCAGCTGAGTCTTTGTTGTGTATTTCATCGCGGTATAAAAAAATCACTACATCAGCATCTTGCTCGATCGCGCCGGACTCGCGAAGATCCGCCAATCCTGGTTTCTTGTCCGACCTGTTTTCCAGTGCCCTGTTCAGTTGTGACAAAGCGATTATCGGAATATTAAACTCCTTGGCTGAGCCCTTCAGCCTTCGCGAAATCTCGGAAATCTGCTGTTCCCGGGGCAGCGACTTATCTCCTTCCATCAACTGCAGGTAGTCGATGACTACGAGATCAACACCTTCGTCCCGCATATATCTTTTGATCGTACTGCGGATATACTGGGTGCTGGCGCTTGGGTTATCGTCAACATTAATGCCCAATGAAGAGAGCTTATTGATGGCATCAGAAGCGCGGTCAAAATCCTCTGCATCAAGCTTTCCTGACAAAAACCGCATTGTGTCAATGCGGCCCTTAATAGCCATCATCCGCAGCCCCAGCTGCTCTTTTCCCATCTCCAGAGAAAAGAACAGCACTTTTTTCCCTGCCTCCGCAGCTGCTATTGAAATATTGAGAGCAAGGGCGGTTTTACCAACCGATGGCCTGGCTGCCAAAATAATCAAATCCGACGGCTGAAAACCTGCTGTATAACCATCAAGGTCTTTCAATCCCGATGTTACGCCATTGACACCTGGATTTTCAGATCTGTACTCCAGAACCCTCATGGACTTGGCCAGAACCTCTTTTATCCCAGAGGCTGTATTTCTCCTTGGCGTAATTTCGGATAACTTGTCTGCCGCACTATCCAGCACACTGCCGAGATCCTGCCCTGGATCCTGCGCTTCCCTTATCACTGAATCAGCGACCTGGATTGCTTTTCGCTTCGCCGCATAATCCTTGATTTCCATGGCCCAGGTTTTTGGGCTGATATCGAGCGGGATGCCTTCAATCAACTTGTTCAGGAACTCGATTCCACCGCATGAATCCAGCTTTGAACGCTTCCGTAGCTCACTGCAGACAGTGACTTTGTTGATCGGATATCCGCAATCGTACATGTCAGATATCGCAGAGAACACCTCCACATGCTCTTGTTGCCAGAACGAGTAGCGGTCAACGATATCGCAGATCTCAACGAACGTGTCCGGCTCATCGATGAGTAAGCCGATCAATGCGTTTTCTGCTTCCCTGTCATACGGTATTTCCAACACGTAAACGCTCCTTTGCTGCCATCATTCCTGGATGATCTTTTAGTTTTGCCGGGTTCTGGGGCATGGATTCTACCAACTCCTGGCGTTGTTCTTCGGCTTCAACCTGGGCTTGTTCCTGGGCGCCGATGTTATCCTCGTATTTTGCAATCAAACGGTTGAAATTGGATCTTTTCAACAGGTATTCAACCGTGAGCAGCTTTCTATCAAAATCATTGTCTCCGCCCTGGGCGGCTTTGATCAGGTCATTCTTTGGGATGTGTTCCGGGCCGAGCCAGTGTTGGATAATTGTTTCAATTTCGTGGCGCTGGGGATCCCGGGTAGAGTTCGGGTTTCTGGCCTTTCTTAGGGCCCAGACAACTTCAATAGCATCAACCTCAAGTTCCGGCTCAGGATATCTCTGAAGGTAGTCGTACATCCGAACCTCACCGTCCAAAACCTTCTGCAAAAACTCCTCTCTTTCAAAGGGGGGTAAGGGGGGTTTTATAGAAGGAGAAGACTGAAGAGCTATGTTTTGGCCATTGGGGTTGACATTGGGGTTGTCATTAGGGTCGCCTATAGGGTTGCTATCGGCTTCAGCCCCTTGATTTTGCCCCCATCTCTTACTTGCCCCCTTCCTTCCAGACTCTGATTGCCTAAGCCTGAACTCTATTTGCTCTTGTCTGGTTTTCTCTAATCGGACGTTAATCAGCTCCTCAGAATTTGACGGATTTTCAATAAATTTTGTTGACAGTGTTTGCCACAATTTTTGAAATTTTTTTGGACTTTTTTTCCAAATTTTTCTCAAATTTTGTTCATTTTTGGGCAATGGACCATTCACCCATTCTATTGCAAGCAACCTGGTATAATATCCAACTTCCTCATCGGTCCAACCTAATGTGTCGACCAGAAAATCCTGGGCATAGAATTGAAATGAAGGACCACTTTTCATAATACAGCCTGGTTGATTGTTGTTGGTTCAAGTTCCTTGATCACCAGATCAGAGAGTGCTTCTGAATTAACCTGCCGGAGCTCAACGTCAATTATCCGGCATTTTCTCTCGGCAAGGCGCCGCTGCACCCAGGCCCTCTCTATTTCAGGCAGGCGATCCCCGAAGATATTCCGGAACATCCGCCCGATTACTGCATCGCTGTTCATGCCAAACCTCAATAGGGGATGTCGTCTTCAACCGTGGCATCAGGAAAGGCCTGGGCGACTCCTGGAGGAACCTCATGGTTCCCGTAATATGGCTGATTTTGCTGATACTGGGGTGCATTGCCTGCCTGCTGTGGTTGGCTGTGCTGCTGCTGTCCGTTCTGCGGCTTCGGATCCAGCAGCTGCAGGTTCCGCACAACAATATCTGTTGAGAACCGCCGGTTGCCATCCTTATCCTGCCATTCCCGGGTCTGCAGGGCGCCTTCCACATAGATTTGGCTGCCTTTTCGGCAATACTGCGCTACAACTTCCGCCTGGCGATTCCAAAATTGAAGACGATGCCATTCGGTTCGCTCCTGCTTCTGTCCGGCCTGGTCCTTGAAATACTCGGTCGTGGCCAGGCTGATATTGACCACCCTGTGACCAGAGGGGGTTGTCCTGAGCTCTGGATCCTGGCCGATCCTCCCGATCAATAAAACTTTGTTAAGAAAACCCATTTTACTTTTTCCATTTGAATTTGTTTAAAAAGCCGATAAAATAAAAGAAACGACTTAATCTAAAAGGAGACCATGAGCTGTAAAACAATTGCACCATTTGTATTGGCCGGATTTCTTGCACTCCCGACTGCCCAGGTGAACTACTATTTCCAACAGGAAGTGCGCCAAGCAATTAATCCAAGCCCTCAAGTGTTCGTCGTCCCAGGCCACTTACCTGGGCTCGCCGCCCATCACACTGACCAGACGAGTTTTTCCGCTGTAAAAGGCAGTGTGATTGCTGACACCGAATGGACTGTTGCTGATCCTGTTGATTTGAGCCGATATACTCATCAGTCTTGATTCCTTTTTCATTTCTACTTTTAGATCAAAAAGGCTTTTCCAAAATTAGTGATCACAAGATACTTTTTGGAAGAATCAAAGAACGCTTTTTTCTTCCAAAAATCCCGTATCATCTCTTCGTAGACTTCCCATGACTGCAGTGTATTATTCCAAATATGATCTGCTGGAATCGGTTTGAACCAATCCACCAAAATAAATTCTGTTGGATGCCCCCCTGCAAAGCAATAGTCCTTAGGGAATTGGTCCGGCATTTCAAAAACCCTGCAAAAATTGTTTCGCTCGGTTATTTCCACCATCACTCATCTCCATTTTTTTTATTGGGGTCCACCCACCCGCGCTTGAGGTCAAAAAACAGACCTTTTTTAAGCCCTTCTTTTGCCTCTTTCAGCTGCCGGCGGAGGCAGGTCTCAGGGTCTCCAACCCAGAACTGCGGATATCCGGTATAATTCCATAAGATATCGCGGAGAACACAGATATTGGCTCCGGGGAAAAATTGGTTTGCGACATCGTAAACCGTGCGCAGCTCTATAAGTGCCTTACAGTTATTCATCACTCCTTTCCTATGCAATCATCCGTCTGTCTGGCAGTTCAACCTCCTGGTTCTGATTGCGCCACAAATGTAGGCAGTATGGATGATAATTAACGTGTTGTGACTTCGGTGGATGAAATTGGATGACACAGTCCTCATCATCCCAGAATCGGGATTTAACGTGGGCCATGATCTCCCATGAGGGAGTCCGCTTCCGGTTAATACTGACCGAGACATGATCCCAGCCGGCCCCATCCGAAGCGATACAAAACACTTCATATCCCTGATACTCAAATCGAAAAGCGCCGTTGTTCCCATCCAATTCGGTGCTCGCGAGATCAGGGATCGTTCTTATCCGGTATTCATTGGGAACCTTGAACATGATCAGACCCCCGTAATGACAATAGCGTTGGGGTCGATACTTCTGACCTGCTCGTTGATGATCTGGATCCCCAGCTGCTCTGATGCGGCATGAAACTCTGCAAAATGGTCATCATCCAGGTAGTCTTCAACCTGCACGGTGAGAGCGAATTTCATTTTCGGATTCTGGGCGGCCAGCCACTGGAGACCAATCAAAAGGCCTTCGGATTTTGAACAAGATGCGAAGGGGAGGTCGTTGAACAGCACGGTTTTGGTTTCCGGATCCAGGGAGAGGCCAGGAATCTTGAAGTCGGCTGCTGCGATCATGGCGGCTTCTTCTTTCAAAACTCCTTTGTATTGCTCATCTAGGGTTTTCCAGTAGTCCTCTGCCTCTTCAACAGCTGCCTTGGCGTTCTGATGTTCCACTCGTTTCTGATAGAGCTCGTTTTTGTCGGACAACTGGGAGATCTCGGCGTCAATGTCCTGGGTGCCGGTCCATTTTTCAAACTCTGGCTGAACGGGGTTTTTGACTTCGTCCTGAATAGACGCCAGCTTATCGAGTGTCATGGCTTTTTCTTTTGTGAGTTCATCACACTCTTTTTTCAGTCTTTCAATCTCAGCTTCTTTACTGCTGATCAGGGCATCCGTTTCGTCCAGGGATTCAAGGAGGTCGTTGTATTCACTCTTCACCTTCTCATTCGCCTTCGAGCACCTGTCTGCCTCTGCCCGGTTGCGATCCCGCATCGCATCATATTCTTTTCGCTCTTTCAGGAGGGCATCCATGGACAGTTTTTCAGTGGGCCAGTCTGCCTGGGGCTCTTCAAGGCCTTCCAGGATGGCTTCTTTTGACTTCAAGTCCCGGTTGGATTTGGTCCGATCGTCATAGTATTTCTTTTTCCGGGTTTCGATTTTGGTGAAGTCCAGGCCGGCGGACTGACGGAGGGAGTCATAGTCGATCACCGGATCCAGCTTGAAGCTGATAAGGGAGAACATTTTGTTCAGCAGCCCCTGGTTTAGCTTTGACCCATCAGCGTTTTTGACGACGAGCTTTTTCGTGGAGTTGTCGCCGTTGACCACCCGCTCCACTGTCAGGCCATTATCGAATTCCATCCTGATGGTGCCGGAGTCTTCACCCTCTTTGACCATCTTGGGAAACAGCTTCACCCCCTCTACCTGAGATAGACCCAGCACGATGGAATTCAGGATGGTGGTTTTGCCAGCCCCATTGGGGCCTTTGATTGTTACGGATCGGCCGGCCGGCGACATCTCGAAATGTGCCAGCTTACCGATATTATCAAGTGATAATTTATTCAGTTTCATCGCTTTCCTCTGGTTGTTGATAACCTGTTAATCGATTTTTTTGATTGCAGAAATAAACTTATCTGCAAGCTCTTGCGTTGCTTTGATGTCAGCCAGTGCGGAATGGGCATTATCCAGCCGGATCCCAAAATGATCACAAACGGTTTTGAGGCGCCAGTTCGGAAGATTCAGATTGTACTTGATGGCATACAGCTGGAGCACAGGAAACGGGTCAATACGGGGCTCGTTGTTTTTGTGGAAGAAGTAGGAGCCGAAATAGGTTTTGCCATATTCAGCGGGAAAATCAGTTTTCATCCACTGAAACATGTAGCGAAGGAAATCAATGTCGAACTGGACATTGTATCCCAGGAAATAGAATTTATCCCGTTTGTCAAACTTGTCGATGAACTGCTCAATCACAGTCATCAGGATATCAAACGACTCCTTCCTCAGTGGATAGCCCTTCAATTCATCAATCGTTTTTCCAGTCACCTCCAGGGCTGAATCCGAAATAATATCGAAGTTTGTCGGCCGGAAGTACAGAACATCGGACTTCTTTTCTACCCCGTTTATCTGGATGGAGTATGCCAACTCAGTAATTTCGTGCTTACCCTTCTCGACTCCCGTCGTTTCTGTATCAAATGCAAAAATTTTCATGTGACTCATCTCCTCTTTTTTGTTTATGTAGGCGCATGGTCAGTAAATAGGTTGGCTTCAATTGGTGTAGTGGCATACACCCACCATACCCGGTCGAAAGTTGACTGCCCGGAGTTATAGGCCTTTCTCCTGCCATTACCCGTGCCTATGAAACGGACTTGACGCCTATGGTTGGTGGAGCGGCCAGGATTCGAACCTGGACGGATGGATTGAGTGACCTTGCGTAACCTCACCCCTGTGTGAGTTCGCACCACCCTCGGGAAGTCTTGCCCTAGCGTCTACCAATTCCGCCACCGCTCCACATTTCCCCCCAGGCACCCACCGAAGCAGGCGCCCAGGGAGGATTAAAACGGACAGTTATCTCCGCAATGCGGGCATTCATCAGTCCCGGCATAATCCCGCGGCTTGCCGCAGACATGACAGGGACCCTCCATCTTCAGTTCCCGCCGCCTGGCTGCCAACGAACCGTAGATCACCGGCCATTCTTCTGCCGGGTGGTATTCCTGACACTCCTCCCACTGCTCCTTGATCGTTGCCAGGTGTGCCATGGTAGGCGCTGTATCGATCCTGTTTTCCCATTGCTGGATGTTCATGGTTTCTCCTTGGGTTATGTCGTGACTGTTGATCCGATGGAGTGAAGGACTGACGACTGCATGGTTATGCCCTTTTTTTCTACAGATTCGAGCGCATTGATCACCGTCTGGATTCCGTGGTGGTAAATCTCCCATTCTTTCGGGTCATGGTATCCACCGCTGTAATCGTGGCACCCTCTTGCTATTTTGACGGCATCTTCAAATGTCATCCTCTCTCCTTGGGTTATGCTGCTGATTACATAGCGTAATAATATTCAGGTTCTGGAATTGACTCTTTGTAAAATGAGTCACGTTCTTTCTTCCAATCGAATTTACTGAAACAACCCGTCGATTCAGTTAGCCGCATCGCAGTCAACATGCAGGCAGGGCAACCATCAACAAAGCCCCGCAGTTTTTTTAAAACAGTTTCTTCGTCGTACCCTTCTTTAATGACCTGATACGGGTCTGACTCCATCCCGTAGTCATTCGACCATTGCTCTGTTTGGAGAAATTACCGCATAAAGCTAATCAGCTCGTCGGATGTCTTCTGCATGAGATCAGCCATCGTGCAAAGGCCGCATTTCCGGTTTGGGTTCTTCGTGCAGGCTTCTTCGTGGTTCTGCATGTGAAAAGCAGACCCTCCCGCCTTGCCGCAATACTCGCAGTAATAACGCCACCGTTTAATCTTTCTCATCTCTTCTCCCCCGTGTTGGTTTGGTTGTTGTTATGCCCCCGAAGGGGCTGGTTATGCTTACTTAACCGATTCAAAAAGATTTCTTCCAGTTTCCCAATCAACCCCGCTCATATTTCCGTCTGATGAGATTGACATTGCTCCCGGTGCTGCGTGGTCGATATACAGCAGCAAGCCCGTCACAACATCGTCATATGGCTTGCAGGCAGTCTTGCAGAATTCAAAGCCACTGGTTTTAATCTTTTCCACGATGAAGGTTTCATGTGCGTGGTCGTTGTTTTCATCCTCTACGCCGTTGAATTCGATTCTTCCGTCATCGCAAATAATAGGATCATTTGGTTCGCCACTTGGGCCAGTCAGCAAAACACCTGACTTTTCATGGATAGCACCGAAAGCCTTTTTGATCTGGTCCCATTCTGCATCTGTGAAATCTCTTTGCTGTCGCCAGTAGTGTGTATATTCCATTCTTCTCTCCCGATTTGATGCGGCCTATTGACAGATTATTCCCCTTTGTATTTCGGGTGAGTTTTCAGCTTGGCCAGCTGCTCTACAGGCGGTTTAATGCGCACTTTATCGATGTAGACAGTGTCACCTGCGTAGATCTTGCCGTTCCACTTCTGATCAACCTCGTTCTTGTTGAGAACCCGCTCAACGGTCTGTTTATTGTTGACTCCAGCAGGTGGATTGTTTTGACTGCCATCTTGCTGTGGTTTCTGCCCCTGGCCCCTGTTGTCTTGACCGTCAGCGTCTTTGTTATCGTCAATCAGGAAAAGACCATTCAGGGCATATTTCCTGGCATAAGAGGACGTGGCGCCAGTCACCTGGCTTTCATCCATCCCCTTTTTGTTAGCTTGTTCCCGGGCATATGCTTTAACTTCGGTTTCGTTGTTCTCAGCATCTTTAAACCGGGCAGTTGCGCAGACATAAACCCTGTCACCATGGCATTCAATCGAATCAGTAATGGTCAGAGTGCATCCATGATCTACCAGCAGAGGTTTGACCGCCTCCAGGATATCTTCGCAGCTTCTGTAGTTGTAGTTCCCGAAATCATTAAACTGCGATTTGGGGGCCTTCAGTTCGGCTTGAATTTTTGTAAGCATTATCCTCCTCCGTTATCTCCTGGCCCATGCAGGTGGGCCGTGCAGGCTTTCAGCTACAAGGCCAAAAGCCCCTGATCCGTATTCGCCGGACTTCAAGATAAACTCATAATCCAGCTCGGTTTGTTTGATGAAATAGTCACTCATCCCGCGAAGTTTCAAGATCACGTACCTGATCCGCTTTGACTGCATGTCATGCCCGTTTTGCCGAATGTATTTTAGCAGATCACACTGCTCAGGTCGGGACATGTCGGCCAGGGCATTAACAAGATTAAGCGGCTCCAAAGCGCCAAGGATTTCGATGACGTTTTTCATACCGCCTCTTTCATCGGCTCTTTTTGCATCGCGCTGTGATACTCATCCACGATCTCATCAGAGATCTCATCACGGATATAGCGCTCGGCATCGTCTTTCACCGGTTGCAGCATATCGGACCAGCCGGTAGAAACCAGATCGATGGTCATTTGCAGCAAATCGGAATCGCTGGTGGTCTGAAAAATGGCCTCCTCCAGCTTCTGGCGGTCCTTCATGCGTTTTTTGACTCTGCCGTCAATGAAGGAATCGGGGATGGTGAACTCGTGACGCTCACCAGGCTTATGGTATTCGGGATCCTCGTCCACAAAGTATTCAACTTGTGGTTCCCCTTCATGCAGGTATTGATAAAAAATCAGTTTCATCGCTCCTCTTGTTGACAGGATTCGTTGTTTGCACAAGAATGGTTTTTTGTGGTAACATTATTGCTGAATCGGGACATTTCATTCTCAAGTGCAATAGTTGCCAGAGTGCTAATCGACAGGTTCCGGTGGTTTGCCACCTGCAAAACCCGTTGCTTGAACTCTGTTGTTGTTCTGATTTTAATTTGATCAGTTTTCATAATGTGTCCCATGTTAGTAATTATTGTGGACACAAAAAGAACACTTGTCAAGATCTTTTTGTGACTATTTTATGGCTGCACCAAAAAAGGTAAATCCGAAATCAGACTTGATAAAGCTACGCGTCACACCAGACTTCAAGCGAAACCTGCAAGAGATGGCGGATAAGAAAGAAGTTCCCTTGTCCAGCCTTGTGTCTATCTGGCTCAAAGAGCGCCTGGAAGAAGAAAAACAAAAATAAACGGCTCTCATCGCTCCTCCTCCAAGAATGGTTAAACTGCGCGGATTTTGAATTGCCTCTCAAGCCAGATCATTCCCTTGCCGGTGACATATGCCTGGTGCTTGATATGTCCACTGCCGACAACAACCTGCTTGAGTTCGAAATATCCCTGATCAACATACTTCTGGTAAGGAACCGTTTTATCCTTCATCATGATGCCCATCTCGCGCAGCTTCACAAAGAAGGTATTCCTGCCATATCCAAGGTTCAGGATCTTGGCAGCTTCACCGATAGCATGCAGACCATCTGAATCGGCCACCCGCTCAAAATACTCTACCTTGGGCCGGTCTTCTTCGATCTTTTTGGCTTGGTCAGCTGCAAGCTGCAGGGCTTCTGCATAGGTAGTTGGAACTTTAAGTGCAAATTGATTTTTATAGTGGTAATATGAGTCGGTGAGTTTTTGTTTTAGATCTACGGCCTGCTCACTATTCCTCGAGAGTGTGACTAGGAAAGTGGACTGCTGTTCATTGAGATAGCCAACTGTCACATTCTGGCAACTACCTGGATTTAAAGAAGGTGCCGTTTTAAACGCCACCTTTCCATACCGTTCAAACCGCTCGCGGTATTTTCTGATCATTTCCAGGGTATGCTTATGCTCAATTCCCAGTTCCTGGGAGATCAATCGAGAATCAACTCTCGGCTCTCCGTCGATTTCTTCAATTGTGATTAACCCAATATTCTGCGGGGGAATTTGTGATGAAAAGCCATCATCAATTGTCATTTGATCATTCATTTTTCTACCCTTAAGCGGTTGGTCGCTCAGCGATCCACTGGTCTACTTCGGACTCGACCCAGGCAACCGATGTTCCGGAAAGTCTCCGGCGTTTCGGAAATTGCCCTTTCTGCTCCCAGCGGGCAATGGTTCGCTTCGAAACCGGAATACGCTCCAGCAGCTGTGGAAATCTGATCAGTTTTTCTCCCATGGTTACTTTCGTAATTTGGATTCAATTTGGTTGATTATGTGTTTTACGGGTTGCACTTTTCGTAATATCCGCTCGCGTTCTTCTTCAGTAATCTCGACCCCACCAGGACTACTTGGGTCTGTAGCATCCAAGTAAACTTCCGATAAACGCCCCAATACTTTTGTGGTTTCTGTTAACAGCCGATTTAAATGTTCAGGGGAAGGACATGCTTGGGGGTTGGGGACAAGGTGATGGCTGTAGCGATTGGCCAGCCAGTTCACTAACTCGAAAAATTCACCGGTAAAATCCATATAATCAACAACACTGTTAAATCCGTTTTTGTATTGCGGATTATTGGGATTCAACTCGTTTCGGATCGTGTTTGCATGTTTGCCCACCATCGGAGCAATCTCTTCCAGCGGTCTCGTGCAAAAAATACGGTATATCATTTCTGAAATCAGAAATTCGTCAGGTTTGCTTGGCATATGAAATCTGAATTCTCAATTAATATTGTTAAGTTTTGTGAAATAAAATAAAATTCCGTTAACTTTAATTGACTCGCTGCTTCTCAAGCCAATCTCTGACATCGGATTCAAGGAAGATGTATTTTTTCCCGGACTTGAAGCTTTTCGGTGCGTTTTGGCCGGTTCTGAGCCAAAGCATCAGGGTGTTGACGTGAACGCCTAGCATTGGCGCAACCTGTTGTACCGTCAGCTTTTCAGCCAGAATGTTGTATCCTGTGTTTTCCATTGCTCGATTCCTCTCGAATGGTTATTGTTTAAATTTGTTTTGTGTTGATTTTGCTTTTTATGGTTTGTTAAGTTAAATTATATCCATAAAACAGGATATGTCAATAAAAAAAATCCAGAAATCAGAACTTTCTGAGTATACAGGTAGAGTAAGGTTTTATATCAATGAGTTAGCCAAGGGAAAGCAAAACAGATTTGCAAAAATGGTTGGAAAATCGAAATCTACAATAAGTGCTGTACTTTCAGGTTTGCAGAGACTTGGGGCAGATGCCACTGCAGAATTGGCAAAAATAGGATGTAATACTTACTGGCTGGAAAGCGGGGAGGGTGAACCGTATTTAACTAAAATTAACGTTAATCAGGAAGATCTCCCGCAGACACAGGCTGACCGGGTGAGGTATCATCGTGAAAAAAAAGGATGGGATCAAATAGAGCTGGCTGAAAAGCTTGGGCTAAAAACAGCAGCTGCAATAAGTCAATGGGAAAGGGGGAAAAGAACGATTCCGACAAATCACCTGATTCAAATGTCAAAATTATTTGATGTCGAAGAAGAATATATGCTGAGAAGAGATCCTAAGCTTATAAAGGACGCGATTCAGGGAATTGATAAGGCAACAACGATAAATGAACTTATTTCGGCAACACAACAGGTTTTTTCTGAACAAAAAGCCCAGCAGGACTCTCTTGATTTAATCGCAATAATCAAAGAGAAAAACCAATACATTGAGCAACTACTTGAAACGATCAGCGATCTCAGAGCCGATAAAACCAGGTTGCTGTTAGAAATAGATCAGTTGAAAAAAGAGATTACCCTCCCAGAAAAAAAACACAGTAATGGATAAAAAGGAAAAAGCATGCCGCGTACCAGGAACAAATGTGATTGCGCTTTTAAACCAATACAGGCGGGATAGAGAAAACAAACGCTGACATCTTTCAGCAGTGAACTAATATTGATTTTCTTCCCGGATAGGTGTATTCGATGGCTGATCTTATTTAAACTCAAATCGCAAAAACTGAATCAGAGAATTCCAATGAGAAAAGTGATCATAATAACTTTGTCTATGATAATGGGTATTGTCACTTGTTCCTTTGCTGAAGATGACCTTGAAATTAAAAATTCAATACGGCAATCACATTCGACGCAGTATTTTGGAGTGATAGATTTTACTTTCTACAACAACACTCAGGATTGGATGTTCATCGAGAGTGTAAAGCTGACTTTTGACAAAGAAAAAATAAACAAAAATGTCAAATTTACAGCAGGACAGGAATATCAATATTGGATGCAGGCTACACAAAACAAAATCGAGAAAAACAAACAAATTTTAGCAAAAATTGGTTTCATTGTAGGCACGGTTGGTGCGATGACAGCAAAAACAAGATCAGATGCGCGAGCTGGGGGACTTTTAGCTGCCACTGCCATTGCCGCTTTGTCTGCTCAGGATTTTAATGCAAAATTTGAAACAATCGATAAGAGTCAGCTCTTTCCTCCTGGGCATTTATTCAGGGGAAAACTTGTCATCCCGCCGGGGCTTCTTCTGCATCGTTTTATTGTAATCAACACTCGAAATCATGATGATATCGGGTTCCTTGAAACTTTCAATCTTGAGATAAAATTCAAGGATGGGAAAGTTGAAAAGAGGACTCTCAATATCCGCGAATCAAAAGACCAATACGGGGGATGGCAAAAAGATGTCCGTCCATGGGATTATTAACCCGGGCTACGCTATTGCCGGCGCTGTTGCCTTGATCATTATACTCGCAATAATAACCAGATAAACACAAAAAAGAATTAACCATGGCCGTAATTCAGCGAAAAAGACAGACATCTGGAGCCGGACTGCTGCTGGAGATAATTGGATTCTGCATGTTCATTTTTGGGGTCATTAATATCTTAACTGTTATTTTCTCTATCTTCGGCATCTTTTGGGTTATCGCTGGAATAGTCCTCGTGTATGTCGGTTTCCGTATGTCGTTTAGGCTGGTTTGCTCAAATTGCGGGAACAGGGTTGACAGCAAGGATGTGAAACTATGCCCCGTCTGCAAAGAGGCGTTATCCGATCAAAGCATTCCTCCTGGCAACACTAACCCGGCAAAGACCCAAGTTACAGACAAAAAGCGTTTGAATGCATCCATTCCTTTAATCGCAATTTTTATGATTGTTGCTATCTTTGTTTTTGGCCTAATTCTCGATCGATTTCTAAGCTAACGAAGGATGCTGTGCAGGAACAATCAAAAACATGTTTGGTAAAGCTACCTACTATATTCTCATTGTCCTGAATCTAGTCGATGCTTTCATGCTGGACTATGCACTTCGTGGATTCGGCAGGATCCCCAGCCCTGACCACCATCTCCATTTCTACGCCCAGCACCTGAGCCTGATCCTGGGGCTTCGGATCGTTGCGTCACTGGCTGTCGGCTGGTTGGTATATAAGACGCGAATTTCGGTTTTCAATGCTGCTTTGGGTCTGGTTGCTGTGTATTTAACCAGCACCATGATTTATGAAAACTACATGTATTTGGTATTGGAGTAATCCAAATCGGGAGAAAACATTTAGACGGCTGTAAGTATTACTAACTATAGAAAAGAAAGGAAAACATATGCCAAACGCTGTTGATCACATCTTTAACAAGAAGACTCTTGATACGGCTATTTCGAAATTTCAGTTTCCGCATGGTGAAGAGCTTTCTGCAAAGATCGAGATATTATCAAAATGGAAGGAATTTATTGAATCCCAAGATGTTTTTAAAGAAAAAGAGACATCAATAGATGGGCGTTTCCTGCAGAACCTATTTTCTGATGTCCTGGGATATAAGTTTAGGATTGATTCCCCGAGTGAATGGACTATGCGTCATGAGCAAACTTCGCAGTTCGATGCAACCTCAGCTGATGGAGTTCTCGGATTCATGGATGCCAAGGGAGAAGATATTCGAGTTGTCATTGAACTTAAAGGCGCAACAGTAAACCTTGACGCAAAACAACAGAGAAAGGGATTTGCAGGCACCCCCGTAGAGCAGGCTTTTGGTTACGTTCCTAAATCGGGGAAAAATTGCAAGTGGGTGATCGTATCAAACTACATAGAATTAAGGTTTTATCACCACTCAACCATGATCGAGTATGAAACATTTAAAATCGCTGACTTGGTTGAAGAGAATGAATTCAAGCGTTTCTATTATTTGCTATGCAATGAAAATCTGATTTCCAAGTCCCATGAAAGCCAGATAGATGGCCTCTACACCCAAAATGAAGCTGAACAAGAGAGAATATCAAAACAGTTTTATAAGGAATATAAACTAGCCAGGACTCATCTATTTAATCACATTTGTGAGAAAAACAAAGGGCTCGATGAAATATTCATCCTGGAGAAAACACAAAAACTGCTCGATAGGTTTATTTTTATATGCTTCTGTGAAGACACCGGGTTATTGCCGGAGCGCATTTTTCGAAAAGTAGTAAAGCAAGCCCAGGAATCATTTACATCGAGAAGCATCTGGGGTGAACTTAAAGGTCTCTTTATTTCATTGGATAAGGGGAACCCGGCTCACGACATTAACGCTTTCAATGGGGGGCTCTTCGCAGAAGACCCAGAATTGGATTCCCTGATAATCGATGATGAAATATTCGATGAGTTGGCAGAAATCACGGACTATGATTTTGATTCGGATCTGAATGTCAACATTCTCGGGCACATCTTTGAACAGTCCATTTCCGACCTGGAGGAGTTCAGGGCCGAAATCAACGATGAAGAAATCGATAAAAAAAAGGGAAAAAGAAAAAAAGATGGGATCTTTTATACTCCCGAGTACATCACGAAATACATTGTCGAGAACACAATCGGGACCTGGCTGGAGGACAGGAAAAAGGAATTGATGGTTGAATACCTTCCCGAGCTAACTGAAGACGATTACAAATCCATCCGCCGCACAAAGAAAGGAAACAAGCTGCTCTATAACAAAAACATTGAACGCCACATCAAATTCTGGACATCTTATAAAGAAAAGCTGGCAAACATAAAGGTGCTCGATCCGGCTTGCGGATCCGGGGCCTTTCTTGTCCAAGCTTTTGATTTTCTCCACAGAGAAGGGCAAACAGTAAATAATACGCTGGCTGATCTGATGGGTGGGCAAATGGATATAGAAGATCTTGATAAAAGCATTCTCTCAAACAATCTCTACGGTGTTGACCTGAACGGTGAATCGGTCGAAATAACAAAGCTGTCTTTGTGGATTAAAACAGCGAATAGGTTTTCCCAGCTGACGATCTTAAAGGACAACATTAAATGCGGCAATTCATTAATTGATGATCCAGCGATAGCTGGAAATAAAGCTTTCAAATGGGAAAAAGAATTTTCTGATGTCTTTAAGAAAGGTGGGTTTGATGTTGTAATTGGGAATCCACCTTATTTCAACGTTGAAACACTAGGATTAGATTCTTTGTATGTAAAACATCTTCAAGAGGCATATAAAGAAGTTTGGATGGATAAAAGCGATATTCTTTTCTATTTTATAAAAAAAGCAATAGATATTTCAAATTCAAACGTTTGTTTTATTGTCTCAAATGCATTTCTATTTTCAGCGAAAGCAAAGAAATTAAGAAACTATATTTTAGATAATACACAATTCGAAAAAATCGTCAATTTTGAACGCTATCATGTGTTCACGGATGCATCAATTACTTGTGCAATAATAAAGCTAAATAAATCCAAAAAAAGCCATTCAACAGAGGTTATCAATGTAAAAGAAGCGAAATATACACCTGAACAGATATGTGAAATTATTAATAGCGATAGTCGTAAATTCAATGTTAGTTTTTCAAAAAACGATGTTTTTGCTTTAGCAACAGAAGCCACGGGTTTGCTGAACAAAAAAATAGACAATAAACACGCAAAACTGGGGGATTTATTTATTGTTGGTTCTGGTATGCAAACTGGAGCAAACAATGTGTATTGTTCTGAAGGGGTTGAAAAAATAATACCCGAAAAATATTTAAGAAGACGTTTAAACGGAGAAGCTATCGAACGATACATTATCGATGATCAATTAAATGATTGGATGATTTACGTAGAAGATGAAAAAGAGTTTGAGTGTCTTTCAAATAGTCTGAAAAAATATCTTCTGAGCAAAAAGGATAAGCTGGCCAATCGTGCAGATAAAAAAAGAAGAAAAACAGCAAAATGGTGGAATTATACATTTGCAATGCATAAAGAGCATTATCAACTCGATAAGATCTGGTGTTCGTATAGATCGAAAGATAACTGTTTTGCATTGGATGAATCAGCGGGAAAATATATTGGTCTTACAAACACCACTGTAATATTTGATACAAATAAGGATATTTCAATTAAATATCTGCTGTCTTTGCTAAATTCAAATTTATTGAGCTTTAGATATAAAACTATTGGAAAGCAGACAGGTGGCGGTGTTTTTGAATACTTTGAAAATCAAGTATGCAGGCTTCCAATCCCTGTGGTATATGGTCAACGCCAAAAACCGTTTATTGAAAAAACTAACACAATAATTGAGGAAAAAACAAAATTGTATAAAAAATCTTTATCTTTTATACAATTCATGCAAACAGAGTTTGGATTGTCTAAAATAGACAAAAATCTGCTGAATTGGATGAAACTTGATTGGCCTCAATTTAAGAAAGGACTAAAAAAATCAAACACTGATCTTACTAATTTTAGTATTGAAGAAAGAAAAAAATGGAGCGATTACTTTAACAAACAGAAATCCGAAGTAAATACTATTAAAACAAAAATAATGAAAACCCAAAACAGCATTAACCAACTTGTGTATGAACTCTACGATTTAACAGAAAAAGAAATACAAATAGTTGAAAGTAGTATGAAATAAGAAAATTGAAAAAATGACTAAACTAGAATTAGCTGCCTTCGGGATTGCAATAATACTAATGCTTATATTCTGGACCTGGTTGGAGAATCGGAAAAGATGAAAACAGCATGGCGCTAGAATTGACTAAAAGGAGGGAAGTATTGCAGAATTTCTGAGTTGAGTGAGAAGCTGACAGGTCCAACGTATGTTTCCCCGGCCGGAGACGAAAAACCCGCCAGCCCCCTGATGAACTTATAATCTAATCAATTCGTGGGGTGTTGGCAAGTCCCTTTTGAATTGATTATGCCCCGAAAACGACAGAAGTTCTTTGAAGATAAAGAAAAAGGAATTTACAAGGCCCGGTTCTATGGACTTGGTAATGTAAAAAATCCTCCCCAGCGTACCCTTTGCACGGTGGATGAAGTCTTATACCGTGACCCCATCAATAAAAAAGGCCGTCGGACAAAGCAAGCTGCAATAAAATACCTGGAAAAACTATGGGAAAAAACGTTCCAGGAACTCTCCCGGGAGAAAAAGCAGGAGGAAAAAAAACGGGAACAAGAGAAAAAGCCGAATTCGATTTATTGGTTGTTTGACCAGTTCTTATCCAGTATGAAAAGCATGGTTAGACTTGGCCAAAGGGACCAGAATACTCTGGATAAATATACCTATGCAATCCGGTATTATAAGCAAACGCACCGAGATCACCTGATAGAGCGACGGTATTTTAATTCGAATCGGGTATCTCAGTTTTTAGCCACAATGCAAAAGAGCGGGTGTAGTGATCGCTCAATCTGGAATTACTGCATATCAATCAAATCTGTATTGAATTGGGGCTATGAACAGTTCGATGAAGATGATGAACGATATGTTAAGGACCTCATCAAGTTTAAACTGCCGCCTAAACCGAAAACCCAGCCCGTACTATATACAACTGACGAAGTAACCTTTCTCGAAAATGATATTCTGGAAGACTACCGGGAACGGCTTAAAAAACTTCGAGAGGCGAAAAAGGCCGGAAGGCCAGTAGCCAGGAAAGGGAAGGAATTGCTTGGGGTCTTCTTGCTGTATAAGACCGTGTTTCTGATCAAAAATACAGGCATGAGAAAGGGGGAGGTATTGCACCTGCCGTATGAACATATCAACCTGGATCGGGGGCAAATAGAAATTACCGATGTTGTTGTTCGAAAGAGAAAAAGGGTTAAAAATCGCATCGAAATACAAGAAGAGATCTGGTCCCCGAAGGGGAACAAAAGCCGGCGTGTAATCGATATCAGCAAAAATAAAGGCCTGATGGATTTTCTGAAATATGACATGTCTATTAAGCCGGATGAAGAGAGATATTTTCTTGGAGATGGAACCGGTATTCTCTATTTTGGGGAACCAAAGAATTTGTGGAGGGCTGGGAAAAAAAGAGTCGAAAAATTAGGAATAAATGGGGTGAAACCGTTTCACTCACTTCGGGGGTGGGCAATCACTTATTTGCTTTCCCAGGGACACCCAATACCCATGGTCCAGGACATGGTTGGGCATGAAGACCCAGCTACAACAATCGGGTATTGGAACCTGATGAAAAACTCCAGTTCAGATCTTGTCGGACAGCTATGAAAACCTAAATTCTGGAGGTGAGGGGGCGTATTTCCAGTGGGGAAAGAATGGTGTTCGGTGTAGAAAAGCTATTTTGACGCCGATTTGGTGAAAACATTTTCAAGGATGGCGTAGTAATCTGACCCGGACACGGTGCAGTCAATCAAGCCATTAAAACTCTCATTATTTAGAAGTAATTGATCTGCGATTTTTTTGAGAGAATTCCCAGATAAATAGCTATCATGAGGATTGGGGATTTTGACTCTGGCGACAATTTTCCCATTTAGACAGATAAGCCCTTTTTTGTGTCCGGATCTGCTTTTTCGGGTTTTCGGGTCGACTTTTCTGTATATTTGTTTGTTTACTTCTCGGTCTGTGAAACGCTTTATTTTGACTTCCTTAGTATCCGATGCAGTATTTTTTTCCATGATAACGGATTCTCCCCAAGGTCAGAGTCAGGAACATCGTATATGTCATCAGCTATATCAAGTAGCTCTAATTGTAGATTCTTATAAGCCTCTTCTAGTGTATCCCCTTCTCCAAAGATTTGAAGTTCCGGGATAGAGGCGAGTATCCCCTCCTCGCTATATTCGAAGACAAAAGGAACGTTTTCATTAAGCTGGTAATCTTCATCTGGCAAATCTCTGATAGTCCCAGGGGCAATAAAATCTTGACACATGGTCGTGTTTTGCATGTTTTGCCTTATTAGATCAATCATATAATTGGCACCAAGATAGAAACCGGTAACCGCTCCATCACAAAATGCGTTTTGCATCGAATAGACAGCCAATGAAAAGGATTCTTGGTCTGAAAATATTGGTTTACCCATCTAACTTATCCTCAGTTATTGTTTCAGGGTGTTTCAGTTTTTTTTGGTCTTCAGCGAGCTTCGCTTTATTGAGTAACCAACCAGCGATAGATTTGGCGTCTGCAGGTTTTAAAGAAATGCCGAACATAACATTTCTTATTATTGAATCTTTGCATTCAATTTCAATGGGAGGAGTGACTAAACCACCTTTTTCATTCACTTGGAATGTTTCCTTTCTTGGAATGGGGCCGCGTTCTGAAAACAGATTCATGATTATATCGCCCTTGGGTGTTACGCCACCGTGTCCGCCATCAACTGAATACACTGCGTAATTATCTGATATCTTGTATTCAAATGTCAGTTTTTTTTGATTTTCTGACATGATACCTCCTTTGGAAAGGTTTTTTATACATATGATACTATTGTACCCCATTTGTCAATTACTCGAAACAAAGAAAAGCAATGTTTCTGCCAAAATAGAAAGACAATGCGTTCAGATGTTTGCTTCTAATCATTAGGTTTTTTTACTTAAGCCACCCCATCAATGTCATGCAGGATGCAGCCACTTCTGTGGTTGCGCTGGCATCCCAGTTCGTGTGGTCTTTTGTGGCTCCATCAATGCACACTACCAGTTCTTTGCAGAAGGGTTTAAGATTATGCATGTTTCCGCTATTTATGACCATTTTTTTGATACTTTTGCTGCCAGAAATTATCCAGTCAGCTGATGTCGCAATTTTGTTTTCGTATCCTGCCTGCTTCCACTCCTTTATGGTTGAGCTGTGCAAAGTTCCATTCTCATACCATTCTTGTGCCGAGGCACCTACAGTCATGAGTACGATCAGGAGGGCCGTAAATATGTATTTCATTTTTCCCCCACTTGAATAGTTGATTTTAAAGCAGAATTTTTCCAACACCATCTGTTTAGACCCACATGCCCAAGCTGTCAACAGTATTTCTTCCAAAAACGATGTTTTAAGGCGTGCGAATTAGTCCCTATTTAGTCCCTGAAATTGGATTTGAAGGTGTGAAGGAAATTTGCAGGCAGGTAAACTACTGAAATGATTGGTAGCGATGGGCAGGATCGAACTGCCGACCTTACGATTATGAGTCACACCGTCAACGTCGTCGGACTATTCCTTTATAGGACGTTTATCATTGAATTCAGGAGTATATTGTTTTTAAGCTGGACATTTGCGGCCATTTTACGTCACCATAGATCACATGATTTAGTCCCTATTTAGTCCCCAGGGACTATCTTGAAATTTTAGTCCCTGGGATTTTTCAATTTCCGCACAGGTTGACCAAATGTTGATCGACAGACAATTGAAGACAGCGAAACCAAAAGAAAAAGAATACGAACTCCATGACGGCCAGGGACTACATGTCCGGATCAAACCAAACGGGAAAAAACAGTTCTTCCACCGGTATTCATTCGGCGGGAAACAGCGCCGGAAAATCATCGGGAACTACCCAGACATCAACCTGGCAGAGGCCCGGGAGATCCATCAGGAGCAAAGAAAGATTCTGGCCAGGGGTGTTGACCCCATCGAACTAGAGAAAGACCAATCCCTGGAAAAACACCTGCAGCCGTCCGTTGAGGAGTTCGCCCGGGAATATTACGAAAGATATCTGGTCAAGGAACTCAAAGCGCCGGAAAAACCAAAATACCTTCTCGATAAAAACGTGATTCCGTTCATTGGGGATCGCAAAGTGGCCGATGTCACCCGGCGGGAACTAATTGACCTGCTCGATATTGTCTCCGATCGAGGAGCTCCCGTTCAGGCAAACAGGACTTTATCCGCTATCCGCGGGTTGTTCACATTTGCATGCGATCGCGGAGTAATTGATGCCATGCACAACCCAACCCTGGGCCTGACCAAAAAATCTGCCGGCGGCACCGAAACGTCCAGGGACCGGTTTCTCAGACAATCAGAAATAAAAAAATTGTGGGAGAAATTGGAAAGCCCGCCGTTTGAATACTCCATGGCAGTGGTTTTAAAGGTTCTGCTTTTAACCGGCCTTCGGGTGAACGAGGTCCTGGGCGCCAGGAAGGCTGAAATTGATTATGAAAAACGCATCTGGTCCATCCCGGTGGCCAGGCTGAAAACAACGAAAAAAGATAAAAATAGGAAACCTCACAAGGTGATGCTGACCGGTTTTATTATCGAACTCTTGCGGGATCTGGAGGATCTCTCCGGCAATAGTCAATACCTGGTTCAGTCACCGCGCAGCCGGGTTGAAAAACCGATTGTTTATGACTCTCTTGCACAGGCGGTGAAGCGCAACCGGAAGCACTTTAAAATGAAGAAATGGACCCCTCATGATCTCCGCCGGACTGTCTCTACTCACATGAACGAGATCCCTGAGATTGAGCCGTATGTGGTCGAAAAAATCCTTGATCATAAAATGCAGGGGGTGATGGCTGTCTACAACAAGGCCGAATATCTGGAACAGCGCAAGGATGCAATGGAGATCTGGTCGGAAAGAGTCAAACAGATCATTTCCGGAGAGAAAGTGGTTCAGCTGAAGAAAAAAGCATAAACCCAGGAGCGGACATCCGGCAACGCTCCCGGAGCAGCGGACAATATATAATGACTACCTTTAAGCAGATAGCAAAGGTTTACTCATTTGCGAAAGTTTTAGTCCAAATTCACAACGCGTGGCTCCGCGCAACCGCGCGCCCCGGCAAATCCATACGTAACCCAGCGATAGCTATTCATATTGCGAGACCGCGACCCACATTTCACCCCAGCATTCCAATAGCCGCCTGCCAGCAACTTCGCATCGCCATAGTCCCCTTGAGTGGCAAGTTCCCCTTGGCCATCTGTCTGATCTTTCCAAGTATAAGCTTCATCAAAGGCACCGCCTCCGTCTAGGTTGCCTTGATAAGTTTGCGTTCGTAACCACTGGTACACTGCCCCACAACAATCTTCACAACCGATATCAGATATCATCCGCTGGCTTGCGGTATCCGAGTGTCCACCTGTGGTAACAGGGTCTGCGCTACCGGTGATATTTGTTTCTTCATTCGATCCCGCTGCTATTGTCGTGAACTCATCGTCATCCAGCATCCGCTTTTTCACTGCTGCAAAATCATCAACAACATCCATCCAGTTGCGATTATCACTGATCGTTCCACCATTCACAGATGCCGTAGAAGCTCCAGTGCCTGAGGCCAAATATATATCTACCCAGATGCCAGCTTTTTCAGACCATACCATACCTTCGTTCTCACTTTGCGCTCTGTACAGTAGATCCCACACTGAATTCGGCAGTATATCTCCTTGTAGATACCCAGTCAGCTCATGCCCAGCGATTGTACCTACCGCAGCGCAAAGGCAATGAAAACCACCTATTTTCCTACTTGATGCAGCAGTATAATCATCCGGGTAGCTACTATCACAACTAAATACTATATCAGGAGTTGTACCACTTGACGGTTCACAAGCATATACATAGACATCTTTACCAGCTCTATTAGCAGCAGTCGCATATGTTGTTTCAGAGCTATTCCAGTTAGCAGAAGTGTTTAAATCAAGTGTCTGGGAAGCCCCCACAGAATAAAATACTTCATTAATTCCTATCAGCATCCAAGAAGGTAAAACAAAGGATCGTCTTGATGCTGCATCAGTTGACGCGCCACCGGTTGGGACAGTATTTCTTTTGTAAACTGTCTTAGAATAAACTAATTCCCTATAATCCCCGTCGGGGATTCGGGTTTCCATGTCTTCAAGGTTATCTTTCCACCCCTCGAGGGCCGCCCGAAAGTTGGCCTCGAAATTCAGAGAATTCAAGGCGCTTGGAATGTCATCCCATGTGTAGCTCATTACAGTACCTCTTCGATATCAAAATTCGTTTTCATGTAGCTGGCCAATTGCCTGTTCCCGCTCGGAAGTTTTGTTGCCTTGGCAAAAACCACCCCCCTGTCCTCATCGTCAAGAAGATTCCAAGCGATCGGGTTTTGCCTGGCCTGGCGGAGCAGTTCGTTATATGCGTTGATCTCTGATAGATCGACAAGCATACTGCCAGCAAATGTTCGGGTGATTCCACGCTGACGGTAATATTCGGATCCGTTGTGGTATTTTTTGGTCAGCGAATAGTCCTTATACCCTTCCTTGAATCCGTAATCTGGATTCCGAAACTCTTTCGCGAAACCACCCCGGCAGATCCCCAGGTCAATAGTTGACTCAGCTGTCAGAGTTGCACCCGTACCTGCTCCTCCGGGGTCGCTGGGTGTAATCACGACTGATCCTGGAGTTGTAACCCCGGTCCCCCTGTCCACGATGGTCACGCTGTCGATTGCCCCTGTCCCGTCAACCGTGTATGTCCCATAAAACCCCGATAACCCTCCGCCAGACGCGCTGAGGATCCCAGCCGTGTATCCCGAACCGCCGGCAGTGATCGTGATGGCGCTGACAACATCGGTTATCAAAGTCAGCTCCAGGTTCAATATCTCGGATCGATACGTATAATCTTGCCATGCCTCCATGCGCTGGCCGAAATGCTTCTGGATCAGGAAGCTGAAAAAAGATGCTGCGATAAAAGACAGACTGAAGGTTTCGTAAAGGGTTGTTTTTGTCGAGTCATAGACTTTAAGGGTACCGGATACGGCATTCGTGTTCCCAACATAAAGGGCACTAGAACCCCCGTAATAGTCATAAACACCGAGATCCAGGGTCATGGTCTGCGTATTCTGGGTTCCCCTGGTTTTGTTTGACGGTCGTTTGTCCAGAATATTTGTGACCGGCCAGTTCGCATCTATTGCGGTTGAAGCCGATACGGTCCGGATATCGTCTTGGATGCCTTTCATTTTATTTCTACCTCAACATTTTCTCGGGTGATCATCCATGATATTACTGATCGGCCACGAAGGGTCACAGCAGGTTGCAGTCACTGACCGGAAATCATTCTGAAACACTTGCATTTGATACCTCTATTTCAACCCATACTCGTTTCAGGTGGACCTCTTGACGTTCATTCCCATCGATTTCAAAAGATGCCTTGAAAGCGCCCCTGCCTGTTCCGTCCTGATCGTAAAGAAAAAACAGGATTCTACAGTCAGATAATTCCCACAAAACCATCTCAGCGGTACGCTTATTCTTCAATAATGCCGCCTTGTCATCCTGATAAAACAGGAATTCATTTCTACATTTCAACTCACCTATTGAAATGTCTGTCTCCGGCATACCATTGAAGGTAATGCTTTTGTCTATCTGAATGGGTCGGCACCCAAATGTCAGAAGACTAGACAGAAACATTATCCACAATAGTGCATGCCCCACAGCCCGATCCACCTGTTGCTCCAATACCATTTTTTACCATGTTGCCTTGAATGCTGTTGTAGTCTGAGCCCGTATAACTAACACAACAGTTTCCAGCAAGCCCCGGAAACTCAGACCTATTTGAACTAACTACACAATAATTTGCGTTATCCAACTTGATCCCATGGCATTTATTAGTAGACGTCCCAATGTTGTCTACAATCATATTGTTTCTTGATATATTACAATTACTTATATCTTTCAAATATATGTTCCAGCAAAATCCACTGGAACTATTAATTTTTAGAGTAAATAATACCGTGTTATCTACAAAGGTTAACTTCAATCCAGACCCGCCATTTACATAGACAGAATAAGTATATTTCCCCACAGAGATTGTATCTGTTAATTTAATGGTATTTCCCTGAACGAGCGCTTTAGACAGTGACGAACTGCCCACCAGATCGAACCCTATTCTGGCGGCGGAGGTATAATCAGGGGCCATTGTTAAGACGTTATTGGTAAACGTCAGGTCATCAATGGTAAGTTTTACGCAATATTCCATCTCCCCGATGGTATTATCAGAGATTTCCATAGTCCCTAGCGAACGTAGATAAAGACCATAGTCGTCACAATCGCTGATATCGCAGGAGAGAATTTTCAACAGATCCGTGGTGCTGGTTGTCGAATAAATCCCGGTTCCCCCACAATCACTGATATCGCAGTCTACAATAACAACCTTGGAAAACCGATGAACATAAATACCATATTCGCAATCGGACAAATTACACCCCGATATCCAGGCGGTTCCCTGCTTTGTAGAATTATACAAATAAACCGTCGAATAGCTTGAGGACTGGCTGACGTTTTTGACCGTTAGGTTTTTTATCACCAGCTTTTTTGAAAAACTCGAAACGGAAAAAGCATGGTAGCTCCCATTATTGCCATCAATAATTACCTCGTCGGCGTTCTCGCCTTCGATAGTAATGTTTTTATCCGGAATTGATATCGCAGAGCTGAGCGTGTATGTGCCCTTTTTCACTAGCACAACTCCGCCTTCGTCAGACAGAGCGTTGATTGCACTCTGAATAGTCTGATACTCCCCCAGGTCCGGATTTGGCGATACAGTGACAGCCGTTTGAGTATTCGTGATCCTATTCAACGACTTCAGTTCTACGGAGCTTTCCTGTGTATAAGCTCCCGTTGCCATTGATGTAGGAATGGTAAGTAAATCGCCCATGCTCAGCTCGCGTATGCCTGCCCTTCAATTGTGATCTGATATTCCAACGGATCAAAGATCAGGTTCCTGGCCCGAATATTAATTGTGGATGGCTTTTCCAATGCCGTATCCGTCCAGGTATATTTTTTTCCTAACGTTGCCCCAATTTCATATGGGATCTTGAGTTCTGATGTTGGGGCCTGGAGTAGATCCCCTATATTTTTTATAGCTGTCAAAATATCTGACTTGACAGTTGTGTAGTGTTTTTTAATCTCTTTTTCCAGCCCAAATGTATTATCTCCGTCGACCTCCTGGGTGCAGAAAATAGTATCAACAGCCGGATAGCCATCCGGATCCGTTGTCGGGTCCAGCACTGTCCATTTTGCAATGATTTTTTTGACCGGCCTGGGGTATTCGTATTCGACTCCAAAGAACTCAACGGCGTCACCATCAGAGCTGGAAAGCGCTTCACTCCCATTATCCCGCAGCATATCGATCAGATAAAATACTTGGTTCTCTTCATCGATATAAAAGCAGTGGGAAAAATAGGCAGATACCTCTGACAGAAAATCCAGAATATTGGCTTGCTCTGTCTGGTAAAATGCAACCTCCGGGATCGTCGCCCTGGCATAGGTTGAGTCCAGGGTGTAGCTGGTGCTTTTTGCTGTATTGATACGGTTCAGACAATATGCAAAAATCCCATCCAGCTTATTCATGTAGTAGGTTACTGAATTATGGGAAAACGACTCATCATTATCCCCGCACATCCTGACAGTCCCGTAGGGCTCGTTGGCTGTGGTGTCATCATCATGCAGGACAGACTTGAAAGTCCCGTCCCCGTTGTCTTTGATGGTCCCAATATAGTCAGCTCCGGTATATTTGTTCTTTTGCCGGCCGTCTTCATAGACTTTATACACCGACGCATCGGCTCCCTGGATTCCGGCCTTGTGATAGGTATAATCAGACGATGTTCCCACACGAAGCGGCTCAACCATGTCTACCTGGCCGAATGCCAAGGGTAGCACCCGGTTCTCTCCGGATCCGTATGTCGACGTATCATCATCCAGTAAATCCACATCAATCTCTTGTGTAAACAGGCTGTATGTGATTTCTGTTTTCGTGATCTTCTTCAGATATCCGGTTGACACAAACAGGTTTGTAACGGCCTGATTCTCGATATTCAGCCACCTGGCATCCACAGTCACTTTCAACGGGGGGCGGGCCAGGTCCTCGAACGTTTCCGGAGAGATAGAAATAGTTCCGGAACCCGATACCCGCAACATGCCCCCGTAATCATAGTCAAGGTCCATGCGAATTGGAGATATGGACTTGATCCGGTCATACCAGAATTGCAGTGTAGCCCCGTCCAGGATCTCGGTATCGCTCTCTGCGAGATAGAAATCATTGGAACTGGAATCTGTCAGCTTTAAATGGATCATGACACCATCCTCCGGCCATGATACCCGTAATTGTCGGCATCAACCCGATTCCGATCCGCTTCTCTGCGAATCCGGGCGTTGAGCTGGCCGCCGTCGACATCGACTTGAATATATTGCCCTTCCTTGACTGTCGCGATCAGCTCCTGCAGAAGAGCGATGGATTGACCCTGGTTCAGATCGCCCTTTAATTGCACTGCTCCGCGAATCACGTTTCCATCTGCAAGTGGTATATGGGCCTCCGTCCCATGCATTAAAGCCATATAGCCACTTGAAGGCCCCGCCGAAATGCCGCCGTCGGCAAAACCTGGTGCGGTGAAATCAGGAGGCACCCCCGGGCCGTACCAGGGGTCTACAAATTTTTGTGGGTCTTGGGTAAATGATAAAATAGCACCGGTATTACCTAAAACCGCATCGGTATTTTGCTGGATGGCCAAAGCCAAAGCATCCTGGACATCAGAGATATCGGTATTCAAAACCCGATCAAAGATCTCAGCATATTGAGCAGTGGACCCATATTGATCCTTGGCTTTTCTGAGATAGGTCTCGACATAATTCTCATAGGCTTCGATATCACTTTCTGTTGCGCCGGAGGCCTGGGCCTCTGCCAATAGCTCGTTATAGTGAGCCTGTGCCCAGGCAAATGATTGATCCGGGTTGAGGTCACCCTCCAGCAGTGATGTCTTGAGATTGTCAAGGGATTCAACCAAAGCCTTTTGAGATACGATCTGGTCCTCAATCAAAGCCAAATACTCCTGTTGAGAATCCCATGCTTCCTGCAGTGCATCGGCATAATCCATCTGTGCCATCGCAACTTGGGCCTCAAGCAAACGGTATTCGTCTGTACCCGCATCTATATTACTGAGCGTATTCTGCATTCCAAGAAGCGTGGTTCTGAGTTCATTGGCTGCCAATTGATCTGACGAATACTGGGACTTCCAGGCATCTGCTCCCCAGTCTCGTCGCTGATAATCTGTTTTGTAATCAGCGGCTGATTGTTTAATAGATTGAACTTGGTTTTTGGCAGATAGGCCCGCGCTTAAAATGTCTTCTCGGTACGGTTCTATGTCGCCCATAATCCGAGCAATCTGTTTCCAGATCCGCTCATCGTGAGTCAACATTATGGGGATGTCGCGTGTTGGGATGAGCAATTGACTCCGTAGATCCTCTATGTCCTGCATGCCCTGGTAATATGTATCGGCCTTTTCTTTTTCACTCATCCCTGCGCGTTTCAGTGACTCATCGAAGTTGTCCATTGTTTGAGTGAGTTCTTTAAATTTGGCATTCAGTTTGTCGACAGCACTCGGCCCATCATCACTACCAAACATGCCACCAAGGGCTTTTCCGACCAACCCACCAACAGCTGAGCCTGCGATCTGCCCTGCTGGGCCATACATAGTGCCAATCATGCCGCCGGCGAGAGAACCAAGGGACTGGCCTTTCTGCTCCAGTGACGCTTCCTGATCGATGATTGTGGCAAATGCTGACGCCAAAGCCACTTCCATTTGTGATGCGCCGACAATCGCATTATCCAACCCCTTATTAATTGTATCCCAGAACGCCTGATTTTCTTCACGAACATCACTGGGAACAGCCCACATTGAATGAACAGATTGGTCCTCAAGGTCCATGCTGTTCCAATAGGCCTGGTTTTCCCGTCGGACACTGCCGGGAACATGGAATCCAGCAGAAATATCAGAAGCAGAAGGGCTACCGGTGCGGGATTGATACATCATTTCCATGATCTTTGCGTCCTGGCTGCCGGCTGCTGTGAAATGAACGGGTAGTTTGACAGGGTCTGCCACCTTTTCGGGGCTGGAGATCGCAGAATGCAGCTGCTCGTCCTCAGGGCCTGCCGGCGCATATTCGGTCTTGACCTTGATTTCAATGGCATTCAGAGCGCTGTTTTTGTCTGCAGCCAGGGTTTCCTCAAGGCTTTGGGTTACCACCCCCAGGTTTTTCCCTTTAATTTTTTGATCAATACCTGTTTGGCTAAACCCATAGCTGATATCATCCTGGAGATCCTGCAGCTCCTTTTTTATAAAAGCAAACAACTTGACATACCCAGCCACCCCGCGGCCGGCCCAAAGCCCGATGGTCATAGTAAACTTAGCCAATTCACCCATGGCTTTTGCGACTTCAATGATGTCGCTCTTATTCTCTTTTGCCCATTCCGCGAAATCATCCATGCCTTGCATGATTGAAGGGCTCAATTCCTTGCCGAACTCGACTAGAATATCGCCAATGGTGTTTTTGAATTTATCCTTGATGCCCTCCCAGGACTGTTGAAATTTATTCCATGCCTCATCCAGCTTGCCGGTTTTATTTTTCATGGCCTCAATATTCGCTGTTGCGCCCTTGAAGTCATCTTTGAACAGCGTGATAAAGCCTTGAATCGCCTCCTTTCGGCCAAACAGTTCTCCAAGTTTTTCAGCGCTGCCGCCGGCTTCTTCTTTGATCCTTTTTAAGACATCCTCTATCCCGACTTTCTTGATTGCCTCAGCCGCTCCACCATACTCTTTGAACAATGCGGCCATGGTTTTTGTGGGGGTCATCATTGAGGACATCAGGGCCTCATACTGGGTGGCAGCGTAAGCGGTACCACCGGATAGCAGGGTGATCTTGGAAAAGATCCCGGCCATCTGATCGGAGGAAATTTTCAGAGCAGAGGACAGGCCAGCCACTTTTCCGATTACTGGAATCAATTCCTGGACGCTGGTTTTACCCTTGGCTTCCATCTGCAGGAGCAGATCCCCGGCTTCGGTCGCACCTTTGAGGGAATCACCGTAGGCCTCCAGGATAGAAGAGAGCCCTTTGACTGTTTCCGCTTGGTTGACATGGGCTGCTTTGGCCAGTTTTGAGGACGCCACCAGGGTGTCCATGGCCTTAGCCGGTTCCGTGATCCCGGCAGACATCACCTGATAATATCCCTTGGTCAACTCCGTATAGTTCCCCAGGGAGGCGTCCAGGGATTTGATCTTGGTTTCGATGCTGTCCAGGGATTCGTCCGTGACCTTGGCCATATCGATCAGGGCCGATTCGTACTCACCGAAAGCGCTAAGAGATTTGGCAGAGAACGCGATTACTGCGGCCGCGGAGAAGGCCGCGGAAATCGCTGCCCCCATTCTGGGCAGGGCTTTTGTGAAGGTGTCGACTTGTTTCTGGCTTTTCTTGGCCTCTTTGCCGACGTTCTCAAACCCCTTGTCCAGCTTCTTGAGGTTGGCTGTTCCGGTTCTGGTGTCAACCGATATCTGATATCCTACCGTTGTCATTTGTCCTCTTGTTGTGCGGTGATCCACGCCCGGTCTATTGTTATGACTGCGTCGCAGAAACGGAGGCTATACATCCCCGGAACCCCCAGGCGGTCTGAGTACAGCAAACAATCTTGAAAACTCAACGGACTGATAGCCATGCCGTTGATCTGCCGGAACCGCTTCAGATAATTCCAGGCCTCAAAAAACTCAAAATACCGATATGGAACCTCGTAATACTCGTGGTCAGATGCTTCCAGGAACTCCTTGAAAGACATCTTTTTCGACTTTGCGACCTGCCAGAGCTCCGTTGCACTTTTTTGAAACCTAAAATAGGCAAGCGCAAAGTCTGTCAGTTTGGGTCGTCATCATCCTGGAAATTGGATTTTTCGTCCGCCAGTTTCCAGACTGTTTCCCGAAATCCTTCGTTTTTCAGGGCTTTGATCCGGTTTTCAACAGTGTTTTCCAGAAAAGGGCCCTTGCCTATGCGGATATTTTCCCATTCCAACAACATATGGGTGGCCATGGCCTGAATGACCACTTTTTCGCGCAACTTCATGTTGTTGGCTTGCACGTCGGGGATCTCCCGCAGCGCCTTCCGGAAATTTTTCCGCCAGATCGCGGATTGGGTCGACCGGACCTTGATCCATGCGTCTTCTGAGAGCGGAAAATTCTTTCCTTCTTCCATCAGGTCCGTGACCTTAAACTCTTCAGAAATATCGAACCCTCGGGGTTGTTCGGTTGACTCTGTAACCTCGTTCATATTTAACCTCTGGTTGGTTGGTAATGCCGGCCACCAGGACCGGCTTAAAATCAGACAGTAAATTAACTGTCAGTTGCTGCCCATCGGCTGATCAACATGGTCCACTTATTGGATCCGGATCCGGTTGACAGCGCCTCAAATGGCATATCGTTGATAATGGCTCCCTGGCCGCCAATGTTCGCCTTGTTCCCGGTAAACTTGATATCCGGCAGAATGATATGATAGGTATCATCCAGAACGGTTCCGCTGGCCGGGTCTGTCAGCTGCAGGATCAGGCTGGAGTGCGTCCCGTTGATGAACTTGTTGTACTGGGTCAGATCCTCGATATACATCGACAGGGATCCGGACACCTTGAATAATGGACCCTCTGCGATCTCGTAAACCGCGTCAGATCCAATGGCAAAAAGCGCTTCCAAATCGTTTTCAACATTCAGCGTCAAACTGGTGATGATATTGGATTCAGAACCCCCTTCGCTGATGTACCCGTTGTATGAGGACAGCGGATTTTCACCAAGTCCGGAAATATCAGAATATGTGGAGCTACCGGGCTCGGTTGTTCCCTCATCTTTGCCGAGAAAATTGAAGGATGCTTTAACCAGGGCCTCGGGCTTGATATCCAGGCTGAAGGATCCAGGGACCATCCCGGAGTACACAAACGACAGCGGTGAAGCCGTCGACATGATTTTCCGGATCAATGAGAAAGAACTCAGCGTTGTCCCGTTGATCACGAATGCGGCAATTGTAACCGTTCCGGTTGATGCCCCCATAGTGTCCACTGTCAGGGTCGTATCCGTGCTGAAGCTGGATGCCGAAATAGTATGAATATCCCCGTCGTTGATACCGGATCCGGAATGGTCATATAGAACAATCTTCATGCCGACCGGATAGGTGGCGGTTTTATCCTCGCCTGAAATTGTCAGTGTGGTAGCATCCGTTACAGTGACAGACGTTTTAGCTGCGTTCCAGCTGGAAAACAGTGCTGCGGCCAGAAAATCATCCCATTGGCTGTAGATGAAATTCCCGCCCAGGCCGCCGCTGATGGATTTATTCCCATCACCATGAAAATCCCGGTTCCGGGTGGAGTTAATGGAATTGTCCTGAAGCGAACCCCGGCCCATGCCCAGGGATTCGTTTTCAAAAACAAGGTTGGAAAATGCAGGTGTGGCCGGCGTTGTGCCGTACGTTGCTTCTGCGATGTAGGCGAGAATTGCGCCCGCTGATTTACCGACGGTCATTTTTACCTCCTGTCAGATTAAAGTATTGGCCATACCCTCTGGGCAATACTCCTCGGCTCTGCTTTGGAGATAAAAAAGCCTTAAATGATGTGATTATTTGTCAGGGCTTTTGTCCTGTTTTTTGTCACCTTTCGCTTCTTTCTTGGTTGCTGATTTTTCTGGCTTTTTATCGCCGGATACTTCAGCTCGTTTCTCTTTTGTGTCAGGGCTTTTGTCCTGTTTTTTGTCCGGCTTGGACTCCAGCCGCCTGATCTCCTTGACCAGCTCTGTCCGCGGGTGGCTCGGGTCGAGATCGACGCCGAACTTCTCCTTGGCATAAGCAGCCAGCTCAAAGGTCGTTTTTTTCCTGGGTTTTTTCATGTTAGCCTATTCGAAAAAGTAAAACGGAAACCGGATGCTGACCTGGTACCACTTATCATCTTCGTCTGCTCCGATATCCATGATTTGTGGCGCCTCAAATTGAAGCCCACCGGCGAAACACTTGCGATCCAAAATCCCCTTGAGAGTGTCAACGTATCCCAACATCGTCGAAAGAACAGCCCCAACCGGATAGAACACATTAATCCAGACATTGCCGAACTGCTGGTTCTTCCCATTGGCCCCCAGGCTGGTGGTATCTGCCGAGCCTGGTTTGATATCCACTGAGATCCAGGCAGTATTCGGTTCAATGAAAGAGATATTCTGCCATTTGATCGATGTAGTAGACCAATTGGTAGAGATTTCTGTTTCTATCAGGTTCTGGACGATGACCAGGTTCATTTCAACTTCTCAAGTTCGGATTTAAGATAGTTGTTCATCATCTGCAGCGACTCCGCTACCATCCCGGCCGGTGCCTGGCCGCTGTGCCCTGCCTCCAATGCTTCAATATAAGGCAGATTATTGAATATCCATTTCACATCAGCATTCTTCAGCTCAGTCCTGGCTCTGCCCTGGGGCATGTTCGGATCCGATGCAAGGCGCCTGGGCGGTGCTGATCGTGTTCTGTCTGATGACTTGAATTCACCGTCAACAACAGTCCCGGTAACCTCGGTTCCGATCTGCCAGTTTGCCCGGGCCCTGCCGGTGTCAACCGGCGTCCTGGCGATGATCTCTTTCCAGGTCCTCAAAACAGTACCGGTGGCCACGGTCTGGAATTGATCGCCGATATGCTCTCCGAGTTGATTCAACAGCGTGCTGAATTCATTGGCACTGTCGGCAATGATCTTTTCCTTTCCTCGGAATGGCGTATCCATATCACAGGTTCAGGCAGCGCCTGCCTCGAAAACGCATATTGAAAAACCGGGTCTTCAGGCTGATCCGGATCAGTGATTTTCGTGCCAAAAACGGGCTCAGAATCGATTTCATAATTGGCTTGAGTGTTTGGTTGTGCCAATCTCTGATCTCCAGAATGCGGCACACCGAATAAAACCTGTTACAGTATTCCCACCATCGCCTTTCTGCTTCGTCAGATACGGATGGTAACCAGACATCAGGTTCATTGATCGTAGTAATCGTCCAGGATCCTCCTGAATTGGTCCAATCAGTTGCAGTGCTATCCATCATCTCATCAACACATCAAAAAGTGCGTTCTGCCCGGCCGAGTTCTCACAGGTCCCAGGCAAAACAGAATAAACATCGGAACCAATCGTGATAGTATTACCGGGCTCAATAATGACCCCGTTCGTTGCGACGACGGCAAAGCGATCACCGATTTTGATCTCGACATGAGGCGGAAATGCCTTCATTTTATCGAATAAGACGTAACAATCATGGGTCGTCGTGACCTGCCCTGAGATCGTCTGTGTCTCCGGGTCATATGTGCCGGCCGTTTTCTTGGTCAAAGTCGCAGCAAATGTGTACTCAATGCCACCGAACATATCAAAAACGGTCTGTCCCAGACCCATATCAGCACCTCACCAATCGGACGCCCGACGTCACCAGATACGGTTTCAGAAGGGAATGCGCTAATTCAAACCGCTTCTTCGGGTTCTTTCCCGGGCTCCATTTCTGGGTTACCGGCCCTGCCTTCTGCTCAATCATTTGGCTGGCGCCGGCGTCAATATCAGGCATCAGGGTTTCCGTGAATGATTTATACGCGAGATCACACTGCGCATCCGTTAACCCGGACGGATACTCATCGGTATCAATCGAGCGCCCTTCCCTGTCGGTAACGCCAGATCGCGGCCAGGAGAGTGCTTGGTCCAGGTCTGTAACAGCTCCCTTCCATCGACCGGAATACTTGTTCTCGATATACTGGCAGGCCAGGCGGAGGGCAACCTCTTTCTGAGCATCCGTTTTTCCATCCCAGGTAGTGTTCCCCAGGTTGGAAAAATAGGTGTCTGCATCAGCGATCGTGATATAGGTATTGGTTCCAACCGTGATGGCCATTATTCACTCCCGATGATCTTCTTAATATCCTTTTTGAGCTGCCGGGCGTTCTGGTAGTTCTTAAATGCTTGCAGCAATTTCGCGGGCAGCCCCTTGACCTGGATGGGAGCGAAAGCAGTAAAGCCGCTCAAGATCTTCCCGGGGATCCCTTTCATTACCCTGGCATATGCCTCATCGTCCTTTTTCGTCGGGGTCAGCGGGATGATTATCTGGGCCAGTACGACAATGCCGCCGATCACAGCAAACGGAATGCTGACTGCCGGGTATGCGATTACCAGTTCCATCAAAAATTGTTCAATCATGATATTCTCCTATTCGATGATCCCACCTGACAGAACACTGACCATATGTTTCACCCGGTCACTCCCCCACTCCTCATGCTGCCGGTAATAAAGGGAGTCTTTGAGTTCAACGGCTGCTATGTGGTGGTTGCCGGCCTTGAAAGCTGCCAGCATTTTTGCAAACCCAGAGAAACGAACAGGCCCCAGCTGGTACATCATGCATACCAGGACCTCGCGTTTGTCGTCCGGCAGATCGCTGAAAAACGGATAACGGTACAGCATCCTGAACGCCGACTCAACCCCCCGACGAAGGAGGTAGTCCCCCTCTTCTTCGGTCAGCGGGTTGGCATCCAGGTTCCGGCCATACGCAATTGTAGTGGCGCCTGCCGGGCACTTATACGGCTGGCCCCGGAATCCCTCATCTTTCTTGAGCTGCGAAACAATCTTCTCCACTAAAAGCATGTGACTCCTTGTGCTCTCCCTGGTAGTGGAACATGTCAGCCCAGAGATGATGCAGGATCGGCAACTTGTCCACTTGATCAGGTGTATTATGGATCATGTTTTTAAAATTGCGGTAGTCCAGGGAATCACCCAACGCCAACATTACATCGGCCAGCTGTTCTTTCGAAACAAACACGCGGTAGGCGTAGTCCGTTCCGAGATCATCCCGGATCGGATGCTTAAACAGATTACTGGCAATCAAAAGATTGACAAGGTCCTTCCTCTTCCTGGCTCTGACCTGGATTGACTCTCCATTCCCCTTGACTATGCTGAAAAAACCATACTTACTGAATATCCACATCGCTCTTCTCCTCTGTTTCCTGTTTGAAAAAATCATCCAACCGGTCTTTGTCTTGCTCGTAATAATCTACCCACCGGTTGAACGCCGAAATATCATCATCGGACTCAAGCTCCGAGATGAAAAGCCGATCACTCCCTCGAAGTTCAAAGGACCCCGGGTTATGCTCAACGATCACCTGAAACGGAAACCGGTGAACGTGGTGCTGATCCTCGGGGAAGATCTGGCTGAAAAAAAGGCGACTGGTGCTGAGATTCCACAACCCGACAATCGCGGAATAGATCTCTTTTCCGATAAAGCCGTCCAGCCCCTCCAGGAGCTCTATCTTGGCCCCCTTTTTGAGTAGTTCTTTAAGATTTTTTTCTCTCATCATCTCACCTTGATAATATCCTCAACTTTTCTGCCATCCGGCAGCCTCTCCCACCCATGCTTCATAAACAGGTCGACAACTTTCTTTTTTTCTGCAGCGCTCGCGACTGTGATGCTCTCCAGTTCGTCCAGGACGTTCAGGCCATACTTAAAGATTGTCTCGTTTGAACTGGACCCGGAGTAGTCTTTAAAGTCTTTAACTGTGCGACCGCGGAGCTCCCGAACGGTGTCGCCAGTTGTCCGGCCATACATGTCCCCGCGATAAGTGATGGCATCAACCCTGCTGAGGTTCCGGATCTTGAACCGGAGGCCGGTGTCACGGTTTCTCTTGGACCGGATTCTTGTAAACAGGTAGTTGGCGCCACCAGACCGGATATCAGGCTCAGGCGACCAACCGGCACGAATGGAGACGCCCTTTCTCAACCGCTCGGTGGTTGACGTGAAATCACCACCACCATTGAGCAGCGATTCAATCAGGTCCGGGATACTGCCGCTCGGAGAATGATAAAGGGTGTACGACTTCATCTCTTTTTCCACCTCCTCGACAGGCAGATCCCACCGGTGCCGCCGGTTCCATCCCTCCCCGAATGAATTCTCCTGTCCGATTGGGTTATACCAATCCGGATAGTTATCTTCCGGCAGCATTATAGCATACTTTTTCTTTATGTGGGATTTTATTTTTCCAATTTTTTCAGCATCAGAAATTTGAGCGTTCCATATCTCCTGAAATCCGCTGTCGAGATCCCAGTTATTGATGTATGCCCCCTGCTTCAGGTAGAGCAGCTCCAGGAATTCATCCGAAGGAGTTCCCAGGTCCACACCGATACTGGCCATGTGATCAAAAAAATCGTTCAGTTTTTCCTGGGTGACTTCCCCATCAATGTACCCGTCGATCTGCCCTCTCAAGGCGAACATTGAATCATTCCTGGAAAACGGATCATTCGGGTTATAGGGCACGAAATCCACTTTAATGCCATCATCAAAATCGATCTCGAACAAATCATCGTCTTTTTTATAGACATGGCTACCGGTTGACCTGGAACGGCCCCTTTCAGTCTGTTTTTCGGCAAATTCAATCTTCCTTTTCCTGACCCTGGCCGCCGATCTCCTCTCCCTGGGACGGACAGCCCTGGGCTTCGGAGTGAACTGCTTGAGCTGACCGGTTGTTTTCCCCTGGGCCATGGCTTTTTCAACCCGTTCAATTAGGTCGACGTAATGCCTGGCCATGGCTTTGGTTTCCGCTTCGGCTGCTATACAAGCAAGTTCAGTCAGGCTCTTTTTCCATTCAAGGGCTTTGGATACGGTATCGGTGTTGTATTTCCCGTCTCCGGCATGATGGTTGACGGTTTTGATGAAAGAAAGGATATCATTCCAGTACATGTCCCGGGAGTTGACCGGTCCGGTTGAGATCTGCCCTCTCAGGTCGAGGCTATCTGTGATCCGGTTTGATCCATCCAGTGTCATTTTCATTTTGACCCGGGTGATTATTTCGCCGGATGCGTTCTTTTCCTCCCAGAACAGCATGTTGCAGTCCTCCACCAGGTCCCTGTCCCCTTTGATATTTTTCCCAACAATCCTGGACTTCTTGATTCCTTCGATAGCGTTAAAATGCCTTCCAATCTTATCAGGTTTATTAATAACTTCAACCGACTTTTTAAAAGACCTCAGCCGATCAATAAGAACCTTTTTCCGGGAAATCAGGTTTTCAACCAGTTGCGTGTCCTGGATACCCGCGGCCAATGCAGATCTCCTGATCTTATTATCAGAGAGCTTACCCAGCCACCTGGCCAGCTGCTCACCATTCTCCTTGGTATAGGATTCAAACACCGGACCGAATACCGTCTTGGCCTGATGATTGATATCAGTCAGCAGGGAATCGAAAGCATCCGGAAGCTCTGAGTATTTCTTTGGCAACCCCTGGGCCCTGAACTTGAAGGCACCCCCCTGGTCGATCACGAATACCCGGCCGCTGCCATCCATCAGGAGATTGTCATACCCAAGCCCCACTACGTCCCAGTCCTCAACCAGTCCGGCAAAGATATGGTGCTTTGCGATCTGGGCCTGCAGCCGTTTCGATTTTTTCTTGTACTCCAGGGCCTTCAGATCATCTACAAAATCGGTCAGAATAATATCGGCCTGCCCGGCACCCAGCCGGCTCTGCATTTCTTTGGGAACGGCAACGGTTGCGATCTTTGACTTCGGCGCTCCAATATCCAGCTCCCCGGCCAGGTTGTTGGCCAGAACCTCGGATCGTGCCTGGTCGATGTCACTGTAGAATTTCCCGTAGAACTTCTTCCCCGTCAGTTTATGGGTGAATGTGCCCCCGGGATTGGACCCCCTCTGGGAACCTGGCTCAAATTCAAGATACTTATCGCTGGCGTGAAAGCCGTTGAAGTAGTCGTCAACAATATTCTTATCGACATCGACGTTCAATAAATCTTTGACCTGTTGCTTTGGAACCAGTTTTACGTTCTTCGCTTCCCAGTGAGCTGCTGACGGATCGCCGCCCTTGCGCCGGCCGACATAGTAACGGGTTTTCGAAGTGCTTTTTTCATAGTCTCCCAGAAATCCGGTAATCTCCACTTCCAGACCGGTTTCCTCAAAAACCTCCCTGATCGCTGCCTGTTGCAGTGTTTCCCCCTCATTAATCGTTCCTTTCGGGAAGGTGTGTTCATATCCGCCAAAATGATCCTCCGGTTCATATACCCAGACCCGGCCGTCATCTTCCTCGATGATGATACCGGATGACGTCTTTTTGCCTTTCGTTGCTTTAAACTTGGGCTCTCCAATATCAATATCTTGGCCCAACCGGGGTGGACCCGCCTTCTTGAGCCGGACTCCATTAAGCGACAGGGATCCATGGTCGATGTTTTTCCGGAACTGAACCGTTACCTCCGGATCCTCCAGGGCCTGTTTCATGTCTCGAAGATATCCCTGCTCATCAAACTCGGGCACCCTTGGGGGTAGGGGTTTAAAACCTTTCTTTTTCACCTTGGCTTCCAATTCGGGAATGGTAAGTGGCTCTCCGTTGCCGTCCACCATGTCACGAAAGGTCAGCTTGTTTTTTTTATACAAACTGAGCTTGCCCGGGCCCAGGATCTCCAGCTGCCTTTCCTCCGGCTGCTTATCAAACCACTGGGTAAAGGTCGTTTTGGAGGGGACATCGCCCCCATGATCTGGCCAACTATCAGCCATGGCTGCCCGCTTTCCTTCCGGGATATCCCCCAGCTTCCCCTGGGAAAGCTCTGACATCGGTTTCATCCAGGGAACAGTTGTTGACCGGCACCCCCAATGCGGGCAGGGCCCGGGGAAAGGCAGGGAATCACCAACCGGGGTATAATCCAGGGTCCATTTGTTGCCATCCAGGGCTCGGCAGAGGGGGGTGGTTCTCATATCCAGGGTCGACATCCACTCGTATCCTTTGACGAACTCATCATTCTCTGCAATCACCTGATTGCGGACAGTATTGGCCACGGTCTGGACAGAGGATCGGGCCAGGGATTCGGCCTCCCGGGTGGTTACCCCCATCACGCCACCTTTGAACTTCATCCACTTCTTGCGAACCGGCTTCCCGTTCTTTTTCTTCATTCGATAAACGGGATTACCGTCTTTATCCTTGCCCTTGATAAACTGGTAGTAGGTCTTGCTTTTTCCGGTGGATTTTCCGCGGATCCGCTGGACAATTTCGTTCAACGGCTCGCCTGCCAGCATCCCCTGGCGGACTTCGTCGGAGAATCGCTCCATGGTCTTCTTGTCCATGCGGCTCCACCATTCCGCGGACGGAGCTCCCTGGATCAGGGTGTCTTTGCAGATCTCTTTGAGCTGTTTTGGTGACAGGCTGGTTGAGAAAATGGAAGCGCCCAGGATCCGGTTGGGTAGATTGACATTGGCTTCGGCCTCAACTTTGGAAAAATCGGCCAAGAATTCGGCATGGTCTGATTCAATAGACTGATAGGCTGATTTAATGGTGGCTTTGGTCTGCATGAGTAGCTTTTCCATTCGTTCAGCCTGTGCCTTGGTTGGGGGGTTATCGTAATCGATATCAATAAATTTCGAGATCAGTTCCTGTTCCAGAGCCTTGAGCTGCCCGAGGATGCGCTGCTGCAGATCTTTCTCTACGCCCACCAGGTCAACTGCATGATCCAGGTATTCGTCCAGTAAGTCTTGTGCAACAGCCATCTTTTCACGGGGTTTTGATGTATGTGGCGATAAAGCCACTGACAGCCGAAGAGAGCAGGGCCACGAAACCGATTACCTTGACATAGAACCGGCTCTTGGAATCCTTCATGGTCTGCATTTCTTCAGCGTGTTTTTCCTTTACTGCTTTGATCTCTCTATTTTGAGCTTCGCAAATCTCGTCGATTCGTTTGAACAGCCGACCGATATCAGCGCTCATTTTCGATTGATTGGCCTGGATCGATTGCAGTGTTCCCTCAAGACCCCCGACGATCCGCATGAGATCACCGTGTTGTTCGCACTGTTCCATGATCCGTCCTTATTGGCGGTTTACGGCTCCAGAGCTTTCTTGATCGCAGAGATAACGCTCGCCTTGCTGGATGCCGCATTGATACCTTCCAACACGAGCTCTTTTTCTTCGGCATAAGCTCTGAGCTGTGCCACGGTCATCTCATCAAATGACGGTCGATCCGGATCCTCAGCTTCTTCAGCTTCAAAAAGCTCATGAACTTCCGGATCATATTCGGACTCGTTGATCACCAGCCCGTCTTCAAAAGCGTCAGATTTGATTCTGACGGTGTTGATTTTAGCCATTGGTTTCCTTTTCTAAAGGTTGTGGAAGAAAGGGGAGACTCTCCCCTTCTGTTATACTATCCCGCCAGACGGCAAGCGTATTCAGGCCGGATCAGATTGGTTCCCCAGAGACAGTCCAGATCCCACATAATCTGCTTATACTGCCGGATCTGCTCCAGCCGGAATACCAGCTTGGTAATCGGATCCGCGATGGTATAAGAGTTGATGATTTCGGAAGCGTACTTGCTTTTCAGGTTCCCACCCGGCTCACGCATGGCCAGACCAAAGGCATCACGATGGAAGCCCAGGTTAAGAACATGGGTGGCTTTGACCGTAATGGCCTCGTCACCAGTCAGCGCAACTTTCAATGCCGGGCTAATAGCGAGGTTGACATCAGTGGCTGCAGAGGCTTGAGTAGCATCGGCAGTAAGAACGTAGGTCTGATCATCTCCGGCAATAGAGATAATGTCACCTTCCAACAGCGCACACGCCCCAGTGCCTGCCGCAGTTGTGGCTACAATGGTTTCAAGGCCGACAGCTTGGGCGGTTGATGTTTTTGCCGCGAGGCCAGTGGTGATGGTGCCGGCGGTATGGCTGGGCACATCGTCATCAGCACACCAGTTGATCCCAAATTTACGGCCAATTTCACCTTCGATCTTGACATCGTTGGAGCCAACTTTTTCGGCGTCACTGAAAACAGCCAGCGCTAGAGCAGCCGCTTCAGCATCCCAATCCAAGACAGCC